>Ga0163152_10000489_pt1 | contig 69193 bp, 64 predicted proteins | sample OliLakLV19MP8IB2_FD_148635 | JGI IMG/M metagenome (GOLD analysis project Ga0163152, IMG submission 148635) | Freshwater microbial mat bacterial communities from Lake Vanda, McMurdo Dry Valleys, Antarctica - Oligotrophic Lake LV.19.MP8.IB-2 | ecosystem: Environmental > Aquatic > Freshwater >... | reverse complement strand
GATCTCCGCGAAGTGACGCGCTCGTCGCGCCGTAAACCAGTCTCTAGTTGAGTCGGAGAACTGTAGGCGCGGTTGGCCCGGTGCCGTAGGGTCGGCCGACTGATCGACCGACGAACATCGACAACCTGAGATCGATTAGGCCATTGTTCCATCTTCGTGCGTCATCTCTGTAACACCCCTTGCGTACTGTTGTTTCTATGGACATCACGGCTCTGCGACGCTTGATTACAGCGGCTCCGCTGACGGATATCGCTATGTGCCGGGCCGAGTTGGTCGCCGTGGGAGTGGTGCGTGGCTTGCTGGATGCGCGCGAGTTGGAGATCGTGCGCCGGCTCGACGAGTTGGCCGAGACGGACTACTCGTTGTTCCCTGAGGCCGTGGTGGCCGACGCGTCGAAGACATCGATCGGCGGCGCCAACCGACTGCGCGATCGAGCCGACGCGTGCGATGCGATTCCCGAATTGGGCGAGGCGCTTACCGCTGGCGCGACGACTGGTGATCGCGTCGACATAGTCGTAAAGGCCTCGGTCGGATTGAACAATGGCGAGCGAGCGCTTCTTGCAGCGCACGGCCAACGCCTTGCGCTCGCCGCAAGCGCACAGACTGCGTCGGCGTTCCGCAAGACCGTCGAGCATGTCGTGCGGCAGGTGCAACAAGACGACGGGCTGGCGAAGCTCGAGCGTCAGACGCGCATGGCGCGTCTGAAATGGTTCACCGATGGTGAGGGCATGTGGTGTCTGCAAGGTCGCTTCGATCCCGCGACCGGCGCACGACTGGAAGGCACATTGCGTAACGCGATCGACCGACTATTCGCTGGCGCCGCACCCGACACCTGCCCGAGCGATTCGATCGAGAAGCAGCAGCATCTCGCCGCGTTGGCGCTCGCCGCCATGCTGCTCGGCGACGACAGCGCGACGGGATCCGGTGCCCCAGACGTAACGGTGATCATCGATGCCGAAACCTTGCTCACCGGTCACGCCCACGAAGGCACGGTCTGCGATATCGGGCTCGGTCGCTTCGGGCTACCCGCCGAGACGATCCGTCGCTGGGCATGCATCGGCAGCGTGACCCCAGTCGTGGTCGGCGCCGACGGAGTGCGACTAATGCTCGGCCGCGAAACCCGATTGGCGAACCGTGCGCAACGACGCGCGCTGCGCGTTTTGTACCGATCATGTGCACTTTGTGATGTGCCGTTCGATCACTGTCAGATTCATCACGTCAGTTGGTACTCGCTCGGCGGGCTCACCGACATCGACCAATTGATTCCGATTTGCAATCGCCACCATCACCTCGTGCACGAAGGCGGCTGGCAACTACACCTCGCACCCGATCGGACACTGACTGTCACGCAACCCGGCGGCATCGTCTCCGCCAACGGCCCACCTACGATCCGCGCCGCATGAGCGGTCCGCAGCCCGCGCAATCAGCCCGCGTCGGAGGTATTGACGTTGCGGCCCGGCGCGACGACGTCATCGATCGCGTGGCGCACACCAGCAGGAAGTTCAAGCGTGCCGAGTGTCAGCAGGTCATCGAGTTGGGCGTAGGTGCGCGGGCCGATGATGGCTGCCTTGATTGTCGGGTCGTCGAGCACGAACGCGAGGGCTAGTTGCTTCAACGACATTCCCGCGCCATCGGCGATGTCGATCAGCGCCGCGACCAGTCGCTGCTTCTCATGCCGCATCGCCTCTTGGCCATGATCGAAATGGTCTGGCTGCCGTAGTGCGCGTGACTGTGCATCGGTGGCACCATCGCTCGCTGCCTGGTACTTGCCGGTGAGCCAACCACCGTTCAGCGGGGCCCACACGATCGCGCCCATATCGTGGCGCTGGCATGCGGGCAAAATCTCGGTCTCGATGCCGCGCGCGAGTGCAGAGTACGGCGGCTGCTCGCTTGTCGGACGCGTGACTCCCAAGGCGGCAGCGCGCGCGTTGACTTCATCAATCTGTGCCGCGCTGAACGTTGACGTTCCGATTGCACCAACCTTGCCGGCCTTCACCAGCTCGTCGAGAGCAAGCAGCGTCTCGTCAATCGGCGTGGCGGCGTCGGGCCGGTGCATTTGGTACAGGTCAATATGGTCTACCTGCAGTCGGCGCAAGCTGTCCTCGCAAGCCTGCATGATCCAGCGGCGCGACAAACCGCTGCGCGCCAGGTCGCCACCCATTGGGTTGCCAACCTTGGTGGCCAGCACAACCCGATCACGATTGCCGCGCAACGCCTCGCCAAGAATCGTCTCCGACGCACCGTCGTCGTACATGTCGGCAGTGTCGAACAGCGTGATCCCGCCGTCGAGTGCTCGCGCGACCATGCGATGACACTCGGCCACATCGGTGTTGCCCCAGCGACCGAACATCATCACGCCGAATGCGAGGCTGCTGATTTCGACTCCGCTGTGGCCCAGAATTCGAGTTGGTAGACCCGACACTCAGCCAACTCTCACTCGAGGCCGGCCTGCTGTTTGAACACAAGGCTGTCCCAGTAGTCCGTACGATGCGCGATCAGCGCACCCTCGACTCGAAAACGCATCACACCCCGAATCGCGATGTCGCGATCGTTCACGCGAGCTTGCAGCGTGTAGGCGACCGCGGCGCGATCTCCGTCGGCGATGATCTCCTCGACTTCGTAGCGCAGGCCCGGCATCGAAGCCAAGAATCCCGGCACGCGGCGCACGTATTCCGCCTTACCAACACAGCCGCCACCCAACGCGGCCGTGTGCTCGTTCACGAAGTCGTCCGTCACCAGCGCCGTAACAGCATCCGGGTTCCCGGTTCCGAAGGCGGCGAGGTACGCCGCGCACACTTCCCGTGCGCCTTGTCCGCTTACGGTCACGAGCCCCAGACTTCCTGGGCTTTCTCGTAGACGCCTTGATCAAACGAAAATTCGATCATGTTGCCATCGGGATCGGTGCACGCACAGATGTACCCGATCGGCGGAGGCATCCACTGCGGTTCCCACACAAGACATCCGGCAGCGCGCCCCTTTTCGGCAATCGCGTCGACCTCTTCCTTGCTCGGCATTTCGAGCCCGATATGAGCAAATGGGGCCAGGATCGGCTGCTTGCCCTTGTGCTGATCGCGGATGAACGAAACGAGCACGAGGATGAACGGCCTATCGCCCTGATCGGGATGACCAAGCCAGGCGCCCTCACCGTCAGCGTCTTCGCGCCGATCAAGCAATCGCAACGGCGTGAAGCTTTCGTACCACTTGATGGTGGCGTCCATGTTCGTCGCCGGAAGCGCGACGTGCGTCCAACGTACGGAGACGGGGCGGAGACGTTCAGTCGAACCAGCAGTGTCACTCACCGGTGTAGCCCTCCGGTAGCACCGGGTCGGTGCCGCCCTTGGTCCACAGCATGACAGTGGTCCCCCATGGGTCTTCGAACGCTCCGTTGAAGCCGTTGAACTCTTTCCAGAAATGATGGCGCCAAAGAATCTTGCCGCCGTGTTTCTCGGCGCGCTCCAAAATGTCGTCCTCGTTGTCGTCGTCGCTGACCAAAATCCACACGCGCACGCCGCGGCCACCGCGCGCAAGCGTGCGCGGTTCGGTTCCAGCGGGGTCGGGGTGCGGGCGGTAGTTACCTACATCAGCGAATCCGACGTGCAAGTTGCCGACGGTCGACGGTGAACCGTCCTCCAACGGGAAGAACCCGCCTGGCACCCCGCGATGGAATACGCCGGTTGGCCGACCCTCTACCTCCCAGCGAAAGACATCGCCGTAGAAGCGTGCGCACGCCTCGACGTCGTCGGACGGGAAATCCACGAAGATCAGAGTGTTCGGTTTCACGGGCACCAAGCTAGCAAAGATGGACTGATGGTCTGACCAAACCCCCCGAGTGAGTGGTCTAGTCTCCAGCCATGTCCAGCAGCCCAACGACCAGCCCGGCCGGCCCGACCGGCCCGAGCACCATCCTTTGTGACAACCCCGCGCTGCGCAACGCGTGGTATGCCGTCGCCCGCAGCATCGACGTTGGCGCCGGCCCCATGGGAGTCACCGTTCTCGGCACCAAAGTTGTGCTCTACCGCTCGAACGCGGCAACGAACGCCGTGATCGCCGCGCCCGATCGCTGCCCTCATCGCGAGGCTCCACTGTCGGCGGGTCACGTCACCGATGGCTGCCTGGTTTGCCCTTACCACGGCTGGACCTTCGGAGCAGATGGCCGCTGTGTGCGCGTACCGTCCAGCGCCGACAACATTCCCGCGCCGCCCCGAGCACACCTTGCGACGTACCCAACAGTTGAGAAGTACGGATTGGTGTGGATTTGCGTTGGCACGCCAAGTGGTGACGCACCCGACATTCCGATCATTCCCAACGAGTCCGACCAATCGTTTCGTCGGATCAACACACCGGTCGATATCTGGCGGTGTTCGGCCACACGCATGGCCGACAACTTTCTCGACATCAGCCACTTCCCGTTCGTGCACGTCGGTACGTTCGGTATTGCGCAGGAAACGGAAGTTCTCAAGGTGCAGCTCGAAGATCTCGACGACGGTTGGTATGGCTACAAATACGATGTGCGCGCAAACAACACGGCGCTCGGCACGCTGACCAGCGGGCAATCAGTCGGCGTGGTCGAGCGCGCGATGAGCTCGGGCTTCCACCTCCCATTCGACGTGCGCAGCACCATCGTGTACCACAGCGGGCTTCAGCACATCCTGCTACTGCTGTCCACGCCGATCGACGACGTGACCTCGTACTTCACCTTTGTCGTGTGGCGCAACGATGACTTCGCGATGTCCGCCGAGGAAATCATTCGGTTCGACCTATCAATCGGCGCCGAGGACAAGCGCATGCTCGAGCAACTCGATGGGGTCCTCCCACTCGACAAGACAACGCTGGTGAACACGCAGGCCGATAAAGCGTCCGTCGAATGGCGTCGCCGACTTTACGAGGCGATGAATTCATGAGCTATGGTCTGACCGTCAGTCCAAGTTCAGTAGCCAAGTTAAGTAGCCAAGTTGAGTAGCCAAGTTGAGTAGCCAAGAGGAGGCTCGGGGATGCCGATCACGCGGATGAATCACGCGGTCCTCTATGTGCGCGACGCTCGCCGCACGCAGGCCTTCTACACCGACGTTCTCGGCTTCAGCACGATCATCGACCACCCCGAAGGTGCGTTCGTCTTCATGCGGGCGCCAGCCTCAGACAATCACCACGACGTTGCTTTCTTTTCGATCGGTGCCGACGCCGGCCCAACGCAAGCGGGCAAGACCACCGTCGGCATGTACCACATGGCGTGGGAAGTGCCAACGCTGCACGAACTCGAGAGCATGCGCGCCAAACTCTCGGCCGTCGGCGCGCTGATTGGGATGAGCGACCACGGTGCGAACAAGAGCCTGTACGCCAAAGACCCCGATGGCTTGGAGTTCGAAGTGATGTGGCTCGTGCCATCCGCACATTGGGGTGCCGCCGAACATCAGGCGATCGTCGATCCACTCGACCTCCCCGCTGAGATCGCACGCTTCGCGCAAGTGGGACTCGAGTGATTCCGGTCGCGCAACCCTCCTTCGATCCCGTCGCCCGTCGCACGGTGTCCGCCGAGATTCGCCAGCGCTTGGCCGACGCGATCCACACCGGCCAATTGGCACCCGGAATGCCGCTGCCCGCCGAGCGAGTGTTGTGCCTGGAGTTTGGCGTCGCGCGCACTTCGGTACGCGAAGCCATCCAGGGCCTCGTCATTGCGGGGTATCTCGAACGAAGGGGCAATCGCTCGGTAGTCGCCGAGCAGCTGCCACAAGTCAACTTTGCGGGCGACGATCGCAAAGCGCTTGTCACACAACTGTTCGAGGTACGCCAGGTCATTGAGCCTGCGATCGTTGAAATGGCGACGCGCCGTGCGACCGACGAGGAGCGCGCCGAGATTGCTGAGATTGCTTCTCGCATCACCCGCGAGCTTGCAGAGTTTCGCGAGATCGATCGCCAATTCCACACTGCATTGGCGCGGGCTTGCGGCAACCCATTGCTGAACGAGGTGCACGCGAAGGCATTGTCGTCGTTGTTCGGTTCCGGCGAGTTTGCCTCGCTGCTCTACGCCGAAGTGAACCGCAGCGAGGTGCTCGACATCATCAAGACGTCCACAGAAGCGCACCAAGCCATCGCCGACGCGTTAGTGAAGGGGTATACCCGCAAGGCTGTCGCCGCTGTTGTGGCGCACCTCGATGATGTCGAACGCCGAATGGTGGAGCGACTTCTATGAGCCGTGAGGTGAGCACCGACCCTCGATACTGCTACTTCTTCGACGACGATCGGTTTGAGGAGACCGACCGACCGGGATTCCGCAAGCGCGTTATCACCGGCGACCACTTGCAGTTGTGGTTTTGGCGCATTAAAGGTGGCGCCGATGGTTCATTTTTACACAACCATCCAGGGAACGAACAGCTCGGCATTATCATGCGCGGCTCGCTCGACTTTCGCATTGGCGAGCAACACGACCACAGCCGCAAGGTGCTGCATGCTGGCGATTTGTACCTCGCACCAACCAGCGTCTGGCACGGCGAGAGCGTATTCATCGGCGACGACGAGCTCGGCGAGGTTTGGATCCTCGACGTGTTCGCGCCACCGCGCACAAGTCCGGAAGCATCGAAGGTGGACGAATGACTGCTGATTGGCGTCTCGCGGTCGATATTGGTGGAACGTTCACTGATGTTGTGCTCTTCGATGGCATCTCCGGTCAAGTGGTCGTCGACAAGACATTGACCACACCCTCGGCGCCGCTTGATGGCGTCCGCACTGGGGTCAACCAGTTGCTCGCCAAAGCTGGCGTGCGGCCGACCGACATCACCGCCCCTATCGTCCACGCCACAACGCTGATCACCAACGCACTCATTGAAGGCAAGATCGGCCGGGCCGGAATGGTTACAACGACGGGCTTTGGCGACACTTTGTTGATTCGTAACGAGCATCGCTACGACATGTACGACTTGCAGATCGAGTTCCCGGCGCCTCCCGTGCCGCGCGAGCGGGTCATCGAACTCACGGAACGCACGACACCGCAAGGTGTGGTGCGCCTCGCCCCTAGCGAAAGTGAACTCAAGATCGTCGCCGATCAGCTGCGCGCCGCCGGCGTCGAGGCTGTTGGGGTCTGCCTGATCAACTCCTACGCCAATCCCGCTAACGAGCGCGTCGTCACCGAGTACCTACGCCGCGAGCTCGGCGTACCGGTGTGCATGTCGTCGGAGATCTCGCCACAGATTCGCGAATACCCGCGCATGATCACGACTGCCTGCAACGCAGCGACCATGCCCGTCATCGGGCCTTACCTCGATGAGTTGCAGAAGTGGCTCGCCTCGGAAGGATTCGGCGGGGCGGTGCTGATGATGCTGTCCAACGGTGGCGTCGTGGCCGCCGACGACGCCGCTCGCGCACCAATTCGACTCGTCGAGTCCGGTCCAGCAGCCGGTGCGCTGGCCGGTAGTTGGTTCGCCCGCCGCATGGGCGAAGACCGCTTGTTGTGCTTCGACATGGGCGGAACGACCGCCAAGTCGTGCCTGATCGTCAACGGCGAGCCAGAGCTGACCAATACCTTTGAAGTTGCTCGCATCTATCGCTTCAAGAAGGGTTCCGGCTTCCCAGTGTCGGCCCCGTCGGTCGATCTCGTGGAGATCGGTGCCGGCGGCGGCAGTCTTGCGCGCATTGACGAGCTCGGCCTGCTCAAGGTCGGCCCAGAATCAGCTGGCGCAGTCCCCGGGCCAGCGAGCTACGGCCGCGGCGGCACCAAGCCAGCGGTCACCGATGCCGATCTCACACTCGGTTATCTCGACCCGGCGTTCTTTCTCGGCGGCGACATGACACTCGACTCGCGGGCGTGTGACGCAGCAATCCAGTCCGTCGCGACTCCGCTCGGCTTGTCCGCGGCCGATACCGCGGCTGGAATCCACGAGCTTGTCAACGAGAACATGGCAGCGGCGTCTCGCATGCACGCGGTCGAGCAAGGCGCCGACCTGCGCGGCATCACTGTGTTGGCCTTTGGCGGTGCCGGACCACTGCATGCGTGCGGAGTGGCCGAGTTGCTCGAGTCAAGCCGTGTTGTGTTCCCGATCAACGCCAGTGTCCTGTCGGCCTTCGGCACGCTTGTGACGCCTGTGCGCATCGACTTGGCGCGCAGCATGGTGCGCCCAATGGCGAACTTCGATCATCCGGGTGCCGACCTCGACGAACGCGATCATCTGCTGACGGAACTGCGCGACGAGGGACGACGCGTTTTGTCGGCCGCAGGTGTCCTATCAAAGAACATCCGCTTCCGGTACGGCGTCGACGCCCGTTACCTCGGCCAAGGTAACGAGATCACCATCTGGGTTGGCGAAGGAGACAGCTGGCCGGCGACATACGCGAAAGTGGTCGAACTGTTCGAAGCCGACTACCGGCGCATCTACGGACTCACCATCCCGGACGTCGGTGTTGAGGCCGTCACGTGGCGACTGTCCGCGTTTGCTGATGCATCACCCGTCGAACCGAAGACTGTCGTGCCCACGATCAAAGCCGCCCCACATCACACTCGCCCGGTGCGGTTCTCGCGGGGCACCGACCCAATCGACACGCCTGTGTATCGACGCGCGGAGCTCGCGCTGGGGCAGCGCATCGTCGGTCCTGCGATCGTTGAGGAGCGCGAAACGACAGCGGTCATCCGTCCCCACTGGACCGCACATGTGACCGCCGACGGTTCGCTCGTGGCCGAGTGGAAGGTGAAGGGCTAATGACTAACACGATCAACAAAACGACCAATGGCAAAACAGCGAAAGCGTTCGACCCGATCGAGCTTGAGGTTCTGTGGCAGAGCCTGATCGCGACTGTCAACGAGCAGGCCAAGGCGCTGCAGCGCGCCGCGTTCTCGCCGATTGTGCGCGAGGCCGGCGACTTGGCGAACGCCGTATTCGACCGGCGCGGGCGCATGGTTGCGCAAGCGGTCACTGGCACCCCCGGCCACATCAACTCGCTCGCCCGCGCGGGCGCCGCGATGCTCGAGGAGTTTCCCACCGACACGCTGGTCGAAGGCGATGTGTTGATTACCAACGACCCCTACAAGACGGCTGGCCAACTACTCGACGTCACGGTGCTGTGTCCGGTTTTCTTGAATGGCCGCGTGATTGCGTTTTTCGGCTCGACGATCCATCACACCGATGTCGGCGGCTACGGCATCGGCGCCGGGGGTCGCGACTGCTTCGAAGAAGGACTCTGGATTCCGATCATCCGCCTGATGATCGCGGGCCAGCGCAACACCGACGCGTGGAAGTTCATCATGTCCAACGTGCGCCAACCCGACCACATGGCGGGCGACCTGCATGCACAAATGGCCAGCGGTGAGGTCGGTGCGCAGCGGCTGCTCGCACTATGCGCCCGGCACGGACTCGACGACATCGAAGACCTGGCCGACGAGATCATCACGCGCTCCGAAGCTGCCACTCGCGCCAGCATCCGCGAGCTCCCTGCAGGCACCTATCACGGCGCCGCAGTGCTCGATCTTGCCGACGGCAGCCTGATCGACATCGTGTGCGCAATCACGGTCGACAACGTGCTGGGCGAAATTCTGGTCGACTACGCAGGTTCGTCTCCAGCAAGTCCTCACGGAATCAATGTCGTCAAGAACTACACACACGCCTACACAACGTTCACTGTTCGCTCTGTACTCAACCCCGATCTGCCCAACAACCACGGCAGCCTGGCACCAATCAAGATGGAAGCCCCGGAGGGTTCGATCGTCAACGCAGTCAAGCCGCAACCGGGCACTGCCCGTCACGTTGTCGGCATGTTCCTGCCCAACGCACTGTTGAAGGCGCTCGCGCAAATTCGTCCACTGCAATCAATGGCAGAAGGCTCGGGCGCTGTCTGGACGATGCAAGTCAGCGGCAACTACCCCGATGACTCACCGTTCATCACCGCGATGTTCACCTACGCAGGCGGAGTCGGAGCACGAGCCACCAAGCCCGGACTTTCCGCTTGCTCGTATCCCACTGGCATCTCTGCTGTGCCCGTCGAGGTCGTCGAGGCGTCTGCGCCCATTCACTTCCTGCGCAAGGAACTGCGCCGCGGCAGCGGCGGCAATGGCGAGCAGATCGGCGGACTCGGTCAAACGATCGAGTTCACCGTCGACACCGATCGCGCATGGCAACTGAATGCCGTGACGTCACGGTTGTCCGATGCACCGCAGGGTATCTTCGGCGGCGAACCCGGCGCGACCGGGTCGTTCACCGTGAATGGCGAACCAGTGCGCACGCAGGCGCGAGTTGCGTTGCAGCCGGGCGACTTAGTCCGCCTCGACCTGCCGGGCGGCGGCGGCTACGGAGATGCCAACTAATGAACGCCGTCAGCAGTTGGCCAAGCGCGATGACGTTTGCCGAAAGCTGGCAGCAGGCAGTCAATCGCGCGCCGAACGATGCATTTCTTGTCTTCGAGGCGCCTGACGGAACGACAACAACGTGGACGTACAACGAGTTCGACCTGACGGTGGCACGTGTCGCCAATTTTCTCCGCCAGCACGGCGTGACAGCTGGCAGTTCTGTCCACCTCGCCCTCACCAACTCCCCCACCTTCTTAGCCGTGTGGCTCGCGGCCACGCGCCTGGGCGGGTGGATAGTGCCCTCCGACCCGATGGGCGCAACGGCTGAACTCAGCGGGCACATCGCTCGCACTGCGCCAGTGATCGGCTTCTGTGCCGCCGATCGTGCGCATATGTATCGTGGCGCTAGCCACGGAATGACAGTGGTCGAGATCGACGAGGCCGACACCCAGTTGGCTGTCTTCGGGCCTACCTGCTTGCGTGGCTGGCCCACTCCGCGGCTGCGCGATCGGGCTGCAGTGATGTTTACTTCCGGCACTACGGGCGCTCCGAAAGGCGTCGAGATCACACAGGCGAACTACGCATTTGCTGGCGCCACCATGACAGCCGCCGCAGGACTGCGACCCGAACATCGCCAACTGGTTGTTCTTCCGGTGTTCCATGCCAATGCCCAGTACTACAGCATCGCCTCGGCAATTTGGGCAGGTGCTTCGGTCGCGCTGATGCACACCTTCTCCGCGACTCGATTCCTCGCGCAGGCCTCCCGACACGGCGCCACGCACGCCAGCCTGTTCGCCGCGCCAATCCGCATGATCCTGAGCCGCGGCGCCACGCCTGTGCCCGGCCTACGGCTGCAGCACTGCTGGTACGCGATGAACATCAGCGACGATCAATACGAAGTGTTGAGTGGTTTGCTCGGCTGCCGTCCGCGCCAGCTGTACGGGATGACCGAGACGATCCCAGCTGTGCTGACCGACCGGGCACAACAAACGATGGCTTCGTCGATGGGATTTGTCACCGATGGCTGCCGGGTTGATGTGCAGGACGCCGACGGTAAATCCGTCGAGCCGGGCGAGGTCGGAGAGATTGTGGTCGGCGGCGATCGCGGCATCACGTTGTTCGCCGGCTACCTCGACGATGTTGCCGTCACCGCCAGATCGTTCCGCGATGGATGGCTACTCACCGGCGACCGCGCTCACCGCGACAGCACGGGTCGCTTCTTCTTCGACGGGCGCCGCGCCGACGTGCTGAAAGTTGCAGGCGAGAACGTGTCAACGGTCGAGGTGGAACAGGTGCTCTCGGCGCACCCAGAAGTGCTTGAGGCCGCTGTTGTCGGAATGGCCGACGACGTCCGCGACGAGGTGCCGGTCGGGTTCGTCGTTGCGGCCGACCAATCGAATCCACCTTCCGTCGAAGCACTGCACGCCTGGTGCGCGGAACGGTTGACGAAAGCGAAGCGGCCCCGGGAAATCACTTTGGTCGACGAACTCCCACGCACGAGCGTGGGCAAAATCCGCAAGTTCCTCTTACGCGACCCATCTGCTGAAAGGGTTCCAGTATGACGATTCTCACCGACGATCTGCTGTCATCGTTCGACGCATCGGTCACCGACGTTGCAACCGCGATCACTCTGCCACCTGTGATCTATACCTCGGACGAGTTCTTGGACTTCGAGCGCGATGCATTGTTCGCCCGCGAATGGCAGTGCGTGGGGCGCGCCAGCCGCATTCCCGAAGTCGGTGACTACTTCACCACGACGGTGAATGGTGACCCCGTCATCGTGGCACGCGCCAAGGACGGCTCTGTCCGTGCATTCTCGTCGATCTGCCAGCACCGCGGAATGCAGGTCGCCGACGATGCGGGCAACTGCACGAAGTTCACCTGCCCGTATCACATGTGGAGCTACGACCTCACCGGTCGCCTGCTCGGCGCGCCGGCGATGGAACGCACAGACAACTTCGACAAGAAGGATTACCCGCTGCCTGCGCTGGTAGTTGAGCTCTGGCAGGGCTTCGTGTTCGTGCACTCGGACGCGAACGCCGCGCCGCTCGCCCCAACACTCGCGACCTTTGAGCCGTATCTGAAGAACTACGACCTGGAAAGCACCTTCTGCCCCGGCACGTTCACACTCACCGATATGCCGTGGAACTGGAAGGTGATGTTCGAGAACTTCAACGACGGCTACCACGCGAACAAGCTGCACCACACCATTCAGGACTTCTGCCCCAGCGAACTCGCTGCCTTCCCGGTCGAGTGGACCGCGCCCTCAAACGTCATCTTTCGCACCAATGGTTACGTCCACATCGATGGCGGATTCAACGCCACGACCAAAGCACTGATGCCCATCTTCCCCAACCTGACAACGGAAGAGCGCACGCGCTCGACGTTTGCTCTCATGCCGCCGACACTCTGTTTCGGAACCGCTCCCGATCAGGCCTTCTTCTTCATCGTGCGCCCGAAGAGCGCGGCAACAATCGACGTTGAAATCGGCTACTTGTTCCACCCGTCGGCACCCGAGCATCCCATGTTCGATCACCTCTTGCGCATGAGCGACGCGGGAGTGCAGGTGTTCGTTGCACAAGACCAAGACGCGACGGCGAAGGTGCAACTCGGCATGAACAGCCATCACGCACCGCGCGGCCGCTACTCGTGGCAGGAAGCCAGCCACGTTCAGTTCAACAAGTGGCTGGTGCAGCGCTACCGCGAGAACTGGCCAACGCGGTGATCAAGACCACCCTCGCACCGGTGTCGGCGATCGCCGACGTCCTCGCGCTCTGGGGCGAGGACGGTTGGCTCACTCCCCCGTTGTTGCCAGTGATTCCGGCCAGCACACCCATCGTCGGCCGTGCGCTGACGATCACGGTTGAAGCTGGTTCAACGGGAAGAGGAATGGCGCCGATCTACGACGTCCTCTCCGCCGACCTCACCGGCCGAGTGTTGCTGGTCGCTGGCGCTTCAGCGATTCCCGGCGCAGTGTGGGGCGAGATACTCACTCAGGCTGCCATGCAACAGGGCGCCACCGCTGTCCTCGTCGACGGGTCAGTACGCGACCGGCCCGCAATGTCGGAACTTGGTCTACCGGTCTACGCCTGCTGCGAGAGCATCGTCGGACCGGCGGGGCTGGCACAGATCACCGCCGTCGAAGCTCCGGTAATCGTGGAGTCAACGCGCGTTCAGCCAGACGATGTCATCGTCGTCGACGGCACCGGCTGCGTCCGCCTGCGAGCCGCCACCGCCGACGCGGTGTTGGCGGCCGCGCAGCGCTACGCGGCAGCGGAAGATCTCGTGGTCCAGGCGCTCAACGAGGGCGAACCGCTCGCGCGCGCCTACCGCCACAAGAAGACAGTCACCGACGAGCTGCGGAGGTGATTGGGGCTGCGTGAGACATGCCCGCAAACTGAAGCGACGCAATGCGTCTGAAGAGCCAAATCAAACACCAACACCGGAAATCTCCGGGGGGGAGAATCATGAGAACATCGAAATTGATCGTGGCAGCAATTGCTGCCTTAGGCCTTGTCGCTGCCGCGTGTGGCGACGACAAGAAATCGGACACCACGGAGGCGGTCTCCACAGACGCTCCGTCAACCGATGCACCCGCGGCACAACCACTCGACCTCAATGGTGATGGCCAGGTTGTATTCGGTATTGCAGCTGCTGGCCCAGCCGACGACGGCGCGTATTACCAAGCAGTCGTCGATGCAGCCAAGCAACTATCGGCCGACAACGGCTTTGCCGAACCGATCGTGGTCGACAACATTCAGGCTGCCGACGCAGCAACTCTGATGGGCGACCTTGCCCAGCAAGGGGTCGATGTGATCATTGTCGGCGCATCCGAGATTGCGGAACCGTTGCCAGCACTTATCGCGGAGTACCCGGACATCTTCTGGTACTGCAACTGTGGTGCCGGTTTCCCAACGGATCCGGGTCTGGCACAAAGCACCGACAACGGGGCCGAGATCGCCTACACCGCGGGCTACGCAACCGGACTCCTGTTGCAGGCCAATGGCGGCGACTCGAGCACATTCATCGGATGCTGCGACCTCGGCTTCGAAAAGCAGAGCTACATCGGATTCGAAGCTGGCCTTCAGGCCGTCGACGCCGCCTACACGATGACGTACGTCCAGACCGGTGACTTCCCGTTCGACTTCGACAACACCGCCAACGCCACCGCCGCTTTGCAGACAGCAGTCGACGAGGGTTCGGACGCGGTGTACCCGTATCTCGGTGGCGCACATCGCCCCGTGGTGCAGGCTGCGAACGCAGCTGAGCTGATCGTGATGAGCGCTGGCTCTTCGTCGGTTTGCGGCGACTCGGAAGAATTGAAGTACGACATCGCGGTTCGTTTCGACGGTGGCGACTACTTGCGGGCAGTGATGGCCGAAATCATCGCTGGCACCCTCAAAGAGGGCGACACCAAGGCGTTCAAGGTCGGCGTCGACCCTGAGCCGGGTGCGGTCATCTGCGACCCGACTCCTGACCAGCAGGCTGCGATGGACGACCTATACGCCCAGATCGGCGCCGGAGACTTTGACGAGCTCTTCGGTCAGATCGCCAGCGAGGCATTCGCCGCAGGATGATTACAACTCAATGACGTCAGCTTCTGACGACCGGTTTGTAAACGGTCAGTTTGTTAACGGCATGATGGGTGGGGAGCGCAGCTCCCCACCCATCGTGGAATTGATCGACATCACCAAACGTTTTGGCCAGATCGTCGCGTGCGACCGCGTGAGCCTGACGCTGCATAGCGGCAGAATCCACGGCATCCTCGGCGAAAACGGCGCGGGTAAGTCCACGCTGATGAAGGCGCTGATCGGATTGGTGTTGCCCGACGCCGGGCAGATTCGTCTGCACGGAAAGGCAGTCCAGATTACAGACCCGATCGACGCTTCGACTCACGGCATCGCCATGGTGCATCAGCACTTCAGCCTCGTTGAGGCCCTGACCGTCTGGGAAAACGTCGCCCTGGGCGACGTTGGCCGACTCGACCATCGGCATGTCCGCGAACGCGTTGGCGAGATCAGCGAGCACTACGGGTTGCACATCAACCCCGACGACCGAATCGCTGATCTGTCTGCCGGTATGCGCCAACGGGTTGAAATCATTAAATGTCTTCGACGCGATCCACAGGTACTCGTCTTCGACGAGCCAACCTCAGTGCTCTCGCCCTCGGAGTCTGAGTTCTTGTTCGCCGCCTTGCGGCGAGTTGTACAGGAGGACGGCAAAGCGGTGGCCCTCGTCAGTCACAAGCTGCCTGAAATTCTGTCGGTGACCGACGAGGTCACCGTCATGCGCGACGGAAGGGTCGTGCGCGCCGGCAAGACAGCGGGGACCGTCGCCAGTGAATTGGCTCGGGCAATGGTCGGGCGCGACGTAGTTCTGCGTCGTGAGCACGCAGCCTTCGGCCTCGTGGACCCCAACGACATTGCGGAAGCGCCGAAGCCGACCGACGCACACGGCACCACGGCAGCATCGGAAGCTGCTGCTCCCGTGTTGCGGCTCGTTGATCTGCACCTTCGGGGCCGCGAAGGTCGTGCGCTGCTGGCCGGTCTGTCGCTTGACGTCGCGGGCGGGGAAATCGTCGGTGTTGCCGGTGTTGAGGACAACGGGCAACGCACGCTCGGCGACGTGCTTTCCAGTCTCGCCGAATTGGACTCAGGGCGCGTCGAGGTCAACGGCGTCGAGGTCGCCACCGGCAGAGCCGGAGCGATGGGCGCGGCTGGCATCGGAGTCATTCCGGAAGATCGCCACGACTCGGGGTGCGTGCTGGACTTCACGGTTGCTGAAAATCTGTTCATTGCCGATCCCGACCGAGTCTCACGTCGCGGCTTCATGAGTGTCGCTTCCATGCGTCAGAAAGCTGCTGAACTGATCCGCCAATTCTCCATTCACTGCACTGGACCTGACGCTCCGATGTGGTCGCTCTCGGGAGGGAACCAGCAACGTGTTGTGATGGCGCGCGAACTGTCGCACTCGCCCAAGGTGTTGGTCGCCGCGCAACCAACCCATGGTCTCGACGTCGGTGCAATCGAGTACATGTCCGACCAGTTGCGCATCGCTGCTGCGGCTGGAGTCGGCGTGCTGTTGATCTCGACCGAGTTGGAGGAAATTCTTGATCTGTCTGATCGAATCGTTGTCATCTTCGACGGACGCATCGTCGGCGAAATGGCCAAGGCCGATGTCGATGTCGCTCGGCTCGGATTATTGATGGGCGGAGCCGGAGTCGCACGTGTCTAATCTCGTCGAAACGCCCCACTCCGACGCAGAACCGCTCGGCGAGCGATCGAAGATGGCCTCGGTGTCAGAGGTTGTCACGCTTTACGCAATTTGCCTCTTCGTTGCCCTTGCGCTCGCTGCCGTCCTGGTCGAGTTTGCCTCCGACAAAGGGTCGTGGACCACGGTGTACACCGTCATCCTTGACGGGGCGGTTCGCAAGCCCGGACGTTGGGGATTGACGCTCGGAATCGCAGCCCCAATCCTGCTCGTCGGCCTCGGCACGATAGTGAGTGGACGCGCCGGGTTGGTCAACATCGGCCAGGAAGGCCAGTTGGTCATCGGTGCTGGCGTCGCCACGTACGTCGGCACTCGTATCGGCGGCCCCGGTCCGCTAGCCCTCGTTGTGATGCTGGCGTGCGGAGTCGTCGGCGGCGCGCTGTGGGCTGGCATCGCAGGCGCGCTGCGCTTCTGGCGCAGTGTCCCGGAGGTGCTGACCACCTTGCTGATGGGCGCCATTGCAGCCAACCTCGTCGGCTGGGGCCTACGCAATCGTTTCCTGCTGCTGGCACCACCCGAGGGTCGGGCCAATCGCAACCAGGTCAGCGAATCGTTGGCAACAGATCGCCGCATTCCGCGCGTCGAGATATTCGGCAACGAGTTTCCACTCAGCATCGTTCTCGGGATCGCACTCGCGATCATCGTGTGGCTAGTGCTTGGTCGCACCGTGGTCGGGTTTAGGTTGCGCATGCTCGGGCGCAACGTTCGTACTGCGCATCGCTCAGGGGTCAACGAGAAGCGCTACGGAATCGGGGCCATGTTGGTGTCGGGTGGCTTCGCCGGACTGGCAGGAGGCGTAATGCTCGCAGGCGGCGACTTCGGTGACTATCAACTCGTCGCCAACTTCGGTGCTGGCATCGGCTTCGCCGGATTGCTCGCCGCCTTGGTCGCACGTCAACGAGCACTGCTCTTGGTCTTCATCGCGTTTCTCTTTGCCGGACTACGCACCGGCTCGGGATTCCTGCGCGCTACTGGAGTATCGGCGCGTATCGCCGATGTGGTGCAAGGCACGCTCGTACTAGCGATGCTGCTGCCTCCCGCGATCCTTTACATGCGCGCTCGCCGTCGCGTAATCGCTGCAACGAGTGCGAGGACCTAACATGGGTAACTTCCTTTCCGCCCTCGCCGACATCTTCTCGAACGAGAGCCTCTACCGCAACGCGATGATCGTCGCCGTGGTGTTACTCTTCGCCGCGTCAGGCGAACTCGTGGCCGAGAAGGCCGGCACCATCAATATCTCTTTGGAAGCGATGATGCTGGCGGGTGCATACGCGGCTGCGGTAGGCCAAGGTCGCTTTGGTGTATGGGGCGGCCTACTGATGGCAGCCGCCGCTGGTCTCGTTGTTTCCGCGGTGCAAGCCAACATGAGCCACCGGCTCGCGGCAGACCAATTCGTCGTCGGACTGGTGCTCAACGTCCTTGTCCTCGGCATTGTCGGATTCCTCGTCGGCTCGAACGAACCGGCGTCGCACGTGGTAGATCGTTTGAAGGTGCCAGTTCTCTCCGACATCCCGCTTGTCGGTCCGGCGCTGTTCGATCAGCCCTGGGTGCTGTACCTCATCTATCCCGTGGTCCCTGCCATTTGGTTCCTGCTGTATCGAACACGGTGGGGCTTGGAGGTCAGAGCAATCGGCGAGGACCCGAATGCGTCGGATGTGTCGGGCCTGAGCGTCAACAAACTCCGCCGACAGACGATCTACTTGACCGGAATGCTATGTGGCGTCGCCGGTGGCTACTTCCTGTACGCCCGATCCGGCCGTTTCGAAGATTCGCTGATCGGTGGCCGCGGCTACATCGCGATCGCTGCGGTCATCTTCGGCGGCTGGACCCTGAAGGGATCCGTCGCCGGTTGCTTGATCTTTGGCCTCGTCGGCTCATTCGTGCTGACGATCCCGTCGCTTGGCTATCAGGCGATTGATCCGGCGTTTCTGGCGATGGCCCCCAGCGTCGTCACAATCGCGGCGATGACCATTTTCGCCAAGCGCGTCCGTCAACCAGCGGCGTTGGCCAGACCTTTCATTCGCGGACTGAAGTGAAAGCGGTTCACTACTATCGCACGGGAGACTCGAGCGTGCTCGAGTACGTCACTGTCGCTGATCCGACACCAAGTAGTGCAGATGTCGTGATCAAGGTTGCAGCCTGCGCGTTGAACCGACTCGACATCGTTCAGCGCGCCGGCTACTACCAAATGCCCGGCTTTCGATACCCGCACATCCCAGGAATGGATGTGGCGGGCACGGTTGTGCAGGTTGGCAACGATGTCACAACCGTCAAGGTCGGCGATCGAGTCGTGATCGATCCATCTCTATCGGGCGTGCCCGCCGGATCGAGGTTCGCTGGCAAAGGCGAACTATTCGGCGAGCTAGCAGTCATCGGTGCCACCGAGGACGGAGGGTACGCCGAGTTGTGTGTTGCCCCGGCAAGCCACGTGTATTCGCTACCCGACGAGATGGACTTCGCGCACGCCGCGCAGTTCCCAACCTGTTGGCTCACGGCTGCTCATGCGCTCTTCGAGGTCGGCAGGCTGAGAGCTGGCGAGACGGTGTTGATCCATGCAGCGGGTTCGGGTGTCTCGGTGGCAGGGATTCAACTCGCCAAGAAGGCCGGGGCCGTGGTGTTTGCCAGTGCCGGCACCGATGAAAAGTGTGAGCGGGCGCGCACCCTGGGTGCCGATCACGTGCTCAACAACCGCAGTGGTGACGTCGCCGGGTGGGTCCGCGAGGAGACGTCGGGCACCGGCGTCAACATTGTGTTCGATCACGTCGGCACCGCTCTGTTCGGCGCATCGCTGTTCGCGCTGGGCATCAAGGGACGATTGATCTCGTGCGGGAACTCCTCCGGCGACAGCGCGACCATCCCTTCGCTGGGCTACCTCTTTCATTCCGGCATTTCGATCATCGGGTCAGACCCATATCGCCCTGACGAATTCGGCCCTGTCTGGAAGCTGTTCTGCGAAGGAAACTTCCCGACCTTGATCGACTCGGAATTCGCTCTCGACGATGCAGCCGCGGCACAGGACAAGATGGAACGCAACGATGTCTTCGGTAAGATCGTTCTGCGGCCATGACAAAGCGTTCCGAGACCGACGGACTGGTGAATTCACCGCTCTCCACGCCGATGCTCCAGCCGTGGGAGGTCTTCGACCAAGAGTTGTTCGATCTTGAGATGCTGCGGGTGTTCGCACGATCGTGGATTTGGCTTGGCGATACAGAGGACTTGCAGAACCCTGGCGACTACATCACTGCAACGATTGGCTCACAACCAATTGTCGTTGTGCGAACCGCTGCCGGGGACATCAAGGGGTACCTGAACAATTGTCGTCACCGAGCATCAAGCGTTGTCACGGCGCCGGGTGGCAACTGCGGTTCCTCGATGGTGTGCCCTTACCACAACTGGGCTTACAACCTCGACGGTCAACTGATCGGTATTCCCGATCGGGTGCGCATGTACCCCGAGGGCATCGCGATGGAAGACTTTGGTCTCGTTCCGATTCGCATCGAAGTTGCCTGGAACAAGCTCGTCTTCGGGTGCATCTCGCACAAGGCGCCCTCGTTTCGCCAGTGGATCGCTCCCATCGCCGATCGCTACGACCGCTATCGCCTCGACACTTTTCAGCGTTACCCGCGCCAACTCGACGAGACATACCCGATCAACTGGAAGGTGTTCGTTGAGAACTCCAACGACGACTATCACGTGCGGTTCGTTCATCGCCGCATCAATGCCCAGCGCAAGCAACTCGACACCATCGTCCGCTTTGAGGGTCGGACATGCAGCGGGTACAAGCCGCACCCCGAGTCGTTCGACACCACCGGTGGACGAACCGACATGGCCGACGAGGACTTGAAGGGGCACTACGCCGACTTCATCTACCCGAACCTCACACCGTTGCCTTACGCCACACTGCTCATCCTCGTACGCGCCGACCCGCTCGCCCCAGACCGAACGCGCGTGGTGTCACGCATCTACGGTCTTGGAAGATCACCAGACGAACAAGCGGCCGACATGGTGAACCTCGAGCTCACCAACAAGGAAGATACCGACATGGTGACCGTTCTAATGGGCAACTTGCGGTCACCGTTCTACCGAGTCGGTCCGGCCACAACCTGGGAGGGCCGCGCTGCCCACGTGATGCAACTCGTCCGCGCGGATGTCGCAACCCCACTTGCGTCGGACGAGTTCACGCTCTAATTGAAGGTCTTTCTTAGCCGAGGACTTGCTCGACCGAGAACTCGACGTTGTTGCCGTCAGGATCCGTGATCACGCAGATGTAGCCAACAACTTCATTGCGGTACATCGGTCCCAACAACAGGCAGCCTTCCTCCTTGGCCATTGAGGCAATGACGTCGACCTCGTCGCGGGTCGTCAGTGAAATCCCGAGGTGGGAGATCGAACGTAAGAAGCCATACTCCTCTTTGATGTCGCCGGTGATCTTGGTCGGCAATTTGCCGCAGATGAGCACAATCACGAAACGCGCGGCGCTGTCGGTGGTGATGTCGCGTTCGTTCGCCAACCATACCGAACTGAGCCCGGTCGTCGGGTCGTGACGTTGGTGAATCTTGACGAGCGTGGTGTACTTCTCGTAGAAGGCCAGCGTTGCGTCGAGATCGCGCACGGGAAGCGCGATGTGGGTCAACAGGCTCGACGGTGTGGACATGCGCTTAGGCTAGCTTCTCGACGAACGCTTCCAGTTGGCGCAGATTTCGGCATTCGAACACGCCGTCGGTGTGTGTGCCGTAGTCGCCGACGATCGAATCGCCAGTGTTCCAGTAGCTGCGCGGTTCGGGGTTCAGCCAGTACACGTGCCGGGCTTTCTGCTGCATTTCTTTCACGACCCACGCCTGGCTCGCGTGGTAGTTGTTGCGCGCATCGCCAAGCAGCAGCACAGTTGTCTTGGGGCCGATGCCTTTGCCGTAGCGCTCCCAGAAATCCTCGAATGCGTGGCCATAGTCGCTGTGACCATCGACCCAGACGACATCGGCTTCGGTGTTCACGCGATGAATCGCTTGCGCGATATCTTCCTCGCCCTTGAAGTAGTCGGTGACCTCGTCGATGCCATCGATGAACACAAACGAGCGCACCTTCGAAAACTGACCCTGCATCGCGTAGACCAGCATCAACGTAAAGCGAGCAAACGCTGCGACCGACCCGGAGATGTCGGCGATGACCATCAACTCGGGTTTCGCGGGACGGGGATACTTGAACTTTGGCTCCGCCGGCACTCCCCCATAGCTGAGCGAGTGACGGACGGTGTTGCGAAAGTCGAGCGCACCCTTGCGACCGTGGCGGCGCTTGCGCGTCAGGCGCGCGGCCAACTTGCGCGTCAGCGGTTGCAGCGCCTTCTTCAAGTTCTGCATTTCCTCGCGCGACGCATGCATGAACTCGACGTCTTCGGGCAACGGCTTACGTAACGTCTTGGCCATCGCCTCGGCACCGCGATCGGCAACCAGCCGACGCCGGATCTCGGCTTCGATCTCTTTCTTGAACTTCTCGATCCGATCGTTGTACTCGTCGTGCTCGAGGCGCTCTTCCAGCTGAGTCAGCTCGCCCGCTTGCTGACGGCTGGCTTCCATCAGCTTCTCGAGCATCGCGTCGAGGTCGAGGTTACGCAGCGTGCGATACAGGTAATAGGTGCCGCCCACCGGGCGTCCCGGTTCCATCCCTGCGAAGCGTTGCACCGCCTGGCGCGCAAGCGCTCGCATCATCGCCTGATCGCCGTTCATCAGCGCCTGCATGAGCAGCTGCGCTAGTTCCTCGGGTGTCAGTCCGTCGAGGCCACCACCCTGCGCGCCCTTGCCATCGCCCTCGCGCATTTGCTGCTGCATGTCGCGCCACATGTCGTCGAGTTCGTCGTCGCCCTCCGCGATGCGATACTCGGGCCCGCGCAGGCTGAAATACACCTCGAACACGGTCTCGAACGCTCGCCAGTGGGCATTGCTCTTCACGAGCGTTGCGCCCAGCGCGTACTTGAACGCCTCGCGATCCTCGATCGGGATGTGCTGCACAGCCTCCATCGCGTCGAGGTTCTCGGTCAGGCTGACCGGAAGTCCGGCACTGCGCAGTTCGGTGACGAACCCGGCGAGCAGATCGAGCATGACTGTGTGCGCCGACTACTTGTCGACGGAAAGCTCTTTGGCCGCCTTGGCGATATCGGTCTGGTACTTCAGCAGGATGTGCAGTGTGTCCTTCGCCTGCTGAGCGTCGATGTGCTCGATGCCGAGCAGCACCAGCGTGCGTGCCCAGTCGATGGTTTCGCTGACGCTTGGCGCCTTCTTGAGATCGAGCTGGCGGATGCTGCGCACGATGCGGGCGATCTGATCGGCCAGGTTGTCGCTGACGCCAGGAACCTTGGTGAGCACGATTTCCTTCTCGCGATCCATATCTGGGTAGTCGACGTGCAGGTACAGGCAGCGGCGCTTCAGTGCCTCGCTGAGTTCGCGCGTGTTGTTGGAGGTAAGGAAGACCAGCGGGATTTGCTTGGCGGTGATCGTGCCCAGCTCGGGGATCGACACCTGATACTCGGAGAGGATCTCGAGCAGCAGTGCTTCCGTCTCGACCTCGACGCGGTCGACTTCGTCGATCAGCAGAACCACTGGGTCGTCGGCGGTGATCGCCTCGAGCAGCGGACGGGTGAGCAGGAACTCGTCGCTGAAGATGTCGTCGTGGACATCGCTCCACGAATCGCTGTTCTTGTCGGCCTGGATACGCAGGAGCTGCTTCTTGTAGTTCCACTCGTACAGGGCTTTGCTTTCGTCGAGACCTTCGTAGCACTGCAGACGAATCAGCCGTGCGCCGGTTGTCTCGGCGATGCTCTTGGCGAGCTGGGTCTTGCCGGTGCCAGCAGGGCCCTCAATGAGCACAGGCTTACCGAGGCGATCAGCAATGAATACGACGCCGGCAATACCCTCGTCGGCTAGATAATTGACGCTCTTGAGCCCATCGCGGACCTGCTGAACGCTCTCGAAACGATGAGCCATCGGGCCAGCCTACTTTCGAGTTGCACCGGCCCATCAATTGGCCTGCGATACCCTCCAACGATGGGTCGGCGCATAGCGGGTGTTGACCGACGATGAGTCCGGGCTTACTGCGGTCGAATATTGCCGTTGCCAGTGGCACCGCGTTGTCTCGCGTGACCGGGCTGGTCCGAGTCGCGATCTTCGGGGCGGTGCTCGGCAAATCCGCGCTGACCGACGCATACAACCAAGCCAACGCGACGCCCAACCTGATCTACGAGTTGGTCATCGGCGGCATCCTTTCCTCGGCCCTGGTGCCGCTGTTTACACAGCTGCGCCACAACAACGACGAACGCGGTGAGGTCGCTGTCCGCTCCGTCGCGCTGGTAGTGATCGCAGCAGTCACTGGGTTGGCAGTCGTCTGTGCGCCCTGGCTGTTCGGCCTATATGCCTCGGTTACCGCCGAAGGTGTCGACCTCGACCTCTATCGCGAGGTGGGCGGCACGCTCGCGGCCTTCTTCCTCATCCAAATCTTCTTTTATGGCTTCAACGCGCTGGCCACCGCTCAACTGCACGCGCGCAAGCAGTACTTCGCTGCCGCTTGGGCACCGGCCTTTTCGAACGTTGTCATTATCGGCTCGCTGTTGCTGGTGCCAAGTGCACTCGGTGGCGCAACGGCCCAGTTGGGCGACGTGCTGACCAACGACCGATTGCGCTGGACACTAGGCCTCGGCGCCACCGCCGGAATTGCCGTGATGGCAGTGACGCTGTTGCCAGCGCTCGCCGCCTCCGGCGCACCACTTGGCTTCCGACCGGCGTTCAACGATCCGGCCGTGCGACAGCTGCGAAAGTTGTCGGGCTGGGCTCTTGGGTACGTGGCGATGAATCAATTGGCCATCGTCGTGGTGCAGAACCTGCTCGTCCGCAGCGGCGAGGGCAACCAGACCGCCTACACAAATGCCTTCACCTTTCTGATGCTGCCCCACGGTTTGCTGGCAATGTCGATCGTCACAACATTCCTACCCGAGATGTCGCAAGCCGTCGCCGAACGCAAGCGCGAGCGACTGATCGACCGCACCGACCTTGGCCTTCGTCTTGTGGCCATGCTCACCATTCCCGCCGGCTTTGGCTTGTTCGTGCTCCGCCGCCCGATCATCGGCCTCGCGCTGCAGCACGGCGAATACACCAGCGCCGACGCGTTGGTTGCAAGCCGCGCGCTTGCCGGATTCGCGCTTGGTCTCGGCGCGTTCTCTGTCTACCTGTTCGCATTGCGTGCTTTCTATGCGCACCACGATCCGCGCACGGCGTACATGATCAACCTCTGCGAAAACGTTCTGAACATCGTGCTTGCCTTCGCGCTCTACGAGCGATTCGGCGTGCTCGGCATCGCAGCCGCCTTCGCGATTGCATACCTCATCGCGGCCCTATGGACACTGCAGATCCTGTCCTACAAGGTCGCCGGGTTTCCGCTGCGCCCACTGCTGGCGGCGTTGTACCGCATGACGCTCGCGGCAGCTGTTATGGCAGAAGCCACCTGGTTTGTGGCTCGCGCCGTCGGTGGCAACGAAGGCCTTGCCGCACTGGCCAGGGTGGGGGTCTCCGGGGTGATCGCTATCGCGGTCTATATCGGTGTACTAGCGCTCCTTCGAGCACCAGAGCTGCAATCGCTGCGCGCCCGACTATCGCGCGCGTAACTCCGACGCTGCGGCGCTGCGCTGGCTAGACGAGCACTAGCAGATCGTCGCGGTGGATGACCTCGTGCGCGACGTGCGACGGCAGGTCACTGGTTCGCTGACCCTTGATCTCGCGCAGCACTTTGGCATCACTCAGCGTCATTCCGCGCGCGACTGCAACGCCCGTTTGATCGCGCACCTCGACGACGTCGCCCTCGACAAAGTTGCCGATAACGTCGACTACACCTGCGGGCAACAGCGAGGTGCCGCGCTCGACGAGTGCGCGTCGTGCACCCTCGTCGACCACAATCGCACCCTCGACGTTGGTCGCAAACCCGATCCACAGTTTGCGCGCGGGAAGGCTGCGGTTGCTCGCCAGGAACGTCGTACCCACCGGCGCGCCAGCGACAGCATCAACCAGAACGTTCGGCCGCGATGCGTCGGCAATGACGGCGCGCACACCGGACCAAGATGCGATGCGCGCCGCCGACAACTTCGATGCCATGCCACCGCTGCCACGGGTGTCGCTAGACGCGGTCGCAGCAACCGAAAGCAACGGGTCGTCGGCAGCGACCACCTCAACCATTGTTGCGGTTGCATCGCGCCGCGGATCGGCTGTGAACAGGCCGGGTGTGTCGGTCAGCAGCACCAGCACATCAGCGGCGACGTTGTGCGCGACAAGAGCAGCGATGCGATCGTTGTCGCCGTAACGAATCTCGTCGCTGGCAATTGCATCGTTCTCGTTGACGATCGGAATGCAGCCCAGCTCCAGCAGCCTGACGAGCGTCTGCCGGGCGTGCAGGTACTGGCGCCGATCCACAAAGTCGTGAGGCACTAACAGCACCTGTGCTGCTACCAACCCGTGGCGGGTGAGCGAACGGTTGTAGGTCTCCATCAATCGGCTCTGGCCGGCGGCCGAGATGGCTTGCAGCGTGACGACATCGCTTGGTCGTTGCGCGAGACCGAGCGCCGCGACTCCGGCCGATACCGCGCCGGAACTGACCAGCACGACTTCGTGACCTGCAGTGCGCAGCGCGGCGAGTTGATCGCATAGCACGTCGATCACCTGCGCATCGATTACACCCAATTGATCGGTGACCGAAGAGGTGCCGATCTTCGCTACAACGCGCACGATGTGCCCTTCACGTGTCCTCGCGGTATTCGAAGCTGAAGCCCGCAATCCACACGGTGTCGCCGTAGGCGGCACCTGCACGCGTCAGCAATCGCGGCACACCGATGCGCTTCAACTGGAAATCGATGTACGACAGTGCCTCGGGTGTTGATACGTCATTCAGCGCCACGACCCGTTCCACCTGACGGCCAACGAGACGGAATTCGTGGTCCCCCATTCGTTCGACCCTGGCGCCGTCGGCGTGGGGACGGATGATTACCACGCCTTCAGTGTCGGGCTCTGTCTGTCGCGCCTGATGCACCATCGTCGCCAGCCGACCGACAAGTTCACGAACGCCCTGGTGGGTGATCGCCGAAATCTGCTCGCCGTCCCAGTCGTAGACAGCGGAGTCGCTCTTGGTACCGATCACCAGGCGCGGTCGCTCAAGGAGTTCGGGTTGATAAGCAGCCAGTTCCCGCAGCAGCACACGCTGTTGCTCGTACGGGTCGACGCCGTCGATCGCCGCGAGATCGACCATTATCAGCAGCGCGCGGGCACGCTCGATGTGCTTGAGGAATTGGTGACCGAGACCGCGGCCCTCGCTGGCACCCTCGATCAGTCCCGGAATGTCGGCGACGACGAACTCGGTTTCGTTGTAGCGCACGACACCGAGGTTCGGTTCGAGCGTCGTGAAGGGATAGTCGGCGATCTTCGGCTTCGCCGCGCTGATCACACTGATCAACGTGCTCTTACCGACGTTGGGAAACCCCACCAGCGCAACATCAGCCATCAGCTTCAGTTCCATTTTGAACCAGTGCTCTTCACCGTGCTCGCCCTGCTCGGCAAAGGTTGGCTCCTTGCGACGGTTCGACAGGAACTTGGCGTTCCCGCGCCCGCCGCGCCCACCTGCGGCCGCCAACCAGCGATCGCCGTGATGAGCCAAGTCGGCGCACAGCACACCCGTGTACAGATCCGTGACGACAGTCCCTTCCGGAACTGCGACCTCTAATTCCTTGCCGCGCTTGCCGTGCTGATCCTTGCCCTGCCCGTGAACGCCGTCAGTTGCGCGCCTGTGTGGGTGATCGCGAAATGCCAGCAACGATGCACAGTTGCGATCGGCGACCAGCCAGACGTCGCCGCCCTTGCCGCCGTCGCCGCCATTGGGGCCACCCATTGCGACGGGGCCCTCACGACGGAACGACACGCAGCCAGCACCGCCATCGCCACCGCGGGCATTTAGCTGCGCTTCATCGACGAACCCGCTCATAGGACGTTTCAGGCTACCGATTGGCAGGGGCGGTACCCTTCGATACGTGGCAGGCATTGACGAACGGGCCGAACGGTGGGCGGCAACTATGTCTGGTCACGCGGCGGCCGGGATCCAGCGGGCTCACGCCGATTCTTGGGCAGGCAGTGGCAGCCGCCTGCTAGTCACCCGCGAAGCGCGCGAGGAACGGCAAGTGACCACGCTGGCCACGCTCGCGACGCAGGCCAACGGCGGCGGTGACCGCGCGATCGAGGAAGCGCCAGATGCGTGGCGGACGTGCTTCGAACGCGACCGCGACCGCATCCTGCACTCCACGTCGTTCCGGCGTCTCGCGGGCAAGACACAGGTGTTCGTGTTCCCCGACGATCATCAGCGCACACGCCTGACGCATGCGCTGGAGGTCGCCCAGGTAGCGACGTCGGTCGCACGTGCCCTGGGGTTAAACGTCGCGCTGACAGAAGCGATTGCGTTGGGACACGACTGTGGCCATGGCCCCGGCGGCCATGCCAGCGAAGACGCGCTGACGCAATACGTGCCCGGCGGTTTCGACCATGCCGTGTGGGGCGCCGATGTCTCGCTGATCGGTCTCAATCTGTGCGCCGAGACTCTCGATGGCATCCGCAACCACAGTTGGAGCCGGCCGGCACCAGCGACGCCTGAAGGCGAGGTCGTGAGCTGGGCCGACCGCATCGCATACGTCTGTCACGACTTCGAGGATGCGGTTGCGACAGGCGTTGTAGGCGCCGACTCGTTGCCTGCTGCGGTTCGCGAACGTTGCGGTGTCGAGCGACGCGAACAACTTGGTGCCTTCATCTACGGAATGATCGATGCCGCCGAGCAGGGCGACCGCATCGGAATGACCGAGGGACCGGCAGAGGCTCTTGCGCAGTTCCGACGGTTCAACTACGAGCAGATCTATCTGCGCCCAGATTCGGTCGCGCAAGCAGATGCCGTCATCGGGCTGTTGCGTGCACTCGTCGAGCACTACGCGGCACGACCGAACTTGCTGCCCGACTGTACGGACCACACCGCAGGCAGCGCCGACGCGTTACACGCGGCTGTTACCTACGTCAGTGGAATGACCGATCGCTTCGCCTGCCGCCAGGGCATTGCATTGCTCGACTGGCCGCGCGATCAACTGCCGCGGGGCATCGATACGCCTCTCTAGACAGCGGCAAGGTCTAGACAGCGGCAAGGTCTAGACAGCGGGAAGAACGTCGACGATTTTGCGCCCTTTGCGCTCGCCGAACTGCACCGTGCCCTCGGCCAGCGAGAACAGGGTGTCGTCGCCACCAATGCCGACGTTATTGCCGGGGTGGAAGCGGGTGCCGCGCTGGCGGACGATGATCGTGCCAGCGTTGACCTTGCTGCCGCCGAACACCTTCACGCCGAGGCGCTGAGCGTTGGAATCGCGACCGTTGCGGGTTGACCCGCCGCCTTTTGTCTTCGACATGGCTCAGTCCTTCTTGCTGGAGGGCGACTTGATGGAAGTGATCTCGATGACGTGGTACTTCTGACGGTGCCCATAGCGACGACGCTGATTGGTGCGGCGCTTGTAGGTGAACCCGTCGATCTTTGGTCCGCTCGCCCAGCCGACAACCTTGGCTGTCACCGAGGCGCCCTTCAACTGATCGGGGGTGGCCAGCACGGTGTCGCCGTCGACGAGCAGAACAGGGGTCAGCGAGATGCTGGAACCCTGCTCGGCGTCGAGTAATTCGACGTGAACTTGCTGACCTTCGGCGACGCGGGATTGCTTCCCGCCAGATGCGATAACTGCGTACATAGCCCTGCGATCCTATCGGTCGGCCCTGATTAGGCCAACAGTTGATTATGCCAACTAGCCGTTACGCCAACTAGCCGTTACGCCAAGAGCGCGTGGTCGATGACGACGCCCCGGCCTAGGCAGTTCGGACAGATATCGGCGAAACTGACCAGAAGGCCCTCGCCGATGCGTTTGCGGGTCATTTCCATGAGCCCAAGCTCGCCGATCTCGAAGACCTGCGTGCGGGTCTTGTCGCGCGCCAGGGCCGAGCGGAACGCATCGACCACCCGACGGCGATTCTCGCGGATCTCCATATCGATGAAGTCGATGACAACGATGCCGCCGATGTCGCGCAATCGCAGCTGCTTGGCGACCTCCTCGGCCGCTTCCAGGTTGTTGCGGTAGACCGTTTCCTCAAGATTGGAGGTGCCCACGTTCTTGCCCGTGTTGACATCGATAACGGTGAGCGCCTCGGTGTGCTCGATGATCAATGAACCACCACTCGGCAACCACACCTTGCGATCGAGCGCCTTGTGCAGTTGCTCGTGGATATGGAAGCGCTCGTAGACGGGCAAGCCGTCTTCAATCGCGTCGTAGTACTCAACCCGGTCGGCGAGTTCCGGGTTGAAGGCCTGCACATAGTCGTGCACGTCGTCGAACAACCGTTGATCGTCGATGACAACGCCGCGATAGTCGGCGTTGAATTCCTCGCGAATGACGCGTACAGCCAGTTCCGGCTCGCGGTAGAGCAACATCGGGCCTTGCGCCTTCTTTGCCTTCGCCTCGATGGCATTCCACTGCTCGAGTAGGCGACCCATATCGGCGCGCAGTTCGTGTTCGGTCGCGTGTTCGGCAGCCGTCCGCACGATCAGGCCATGTTCGGCTGGCTTCAACCGGTCGAGAATGTTGCGAAGGCGCTTGCGCACGTCGTCGGGTAGTCGCTTGGAAATGCCATACGTATTCGAGTGCGGAATCAGGACCACGAAGCGGCCGGGCATTGAGACCTCTTGGGTCAGGCGAGCACCCTTGGCGCCGATTGGGTTCTTCGTCACCTGACAGACGATGAGTTGCTTGGAACGCAGCATCTGCTCGATGCGCGGATGCGCCGACTTCTCGACGATGTCTTCTGCGTCGTACTGCACATCGCCGCGATACAACACCGCGTTCTTGGGCGTGCTGATGTCGACGAAGGCGGCTTCCATGCCAGGTAGCACGTTCTGTACCTTGCCGACATAAATGTTGCCGTGGATCTGACTGACATCGTCGGCTGGTCGACTGACGTAGTGCTCGATGAGCGTGCGGCCTTCAAGAACGGCGACCTGGGTCAGAGTCGGGCGAACTTGCACGCACATCAGATAGCGCCCGATCGGTCGGCCATTGCGCTCGCGACCGCGACGCCGTTCGAGCACATCGGCATCCAGTTCCGAAAGCGGGGCTTCGTTGCGCTGACCGCCATCGCCACCACCACCAGAACCGCGGCCCTTGCCGCCACGACGGCGCTTCTTCTTCGGGCCATCGCCGTCCTGGCGCGGCTGGCCACCCTGGCGTTGCCCACCGGTCGTTGCACCGGTCGTGGCAACGTTCGTGGCGCCAACCGGTGACGGCGCAGCCGGACGTGTGTCGCCGATCTGCGGCTTGCGCACGAGCGCCTTGCTCGCGGCCTCGGCGGACGGTCGATTCTCGCTGATGCGGTCGGGCATCTCGGGATGGTCGGCGTGAACCACGGCGTCGGCTACCACGGCCGCGTCGTCGTTGTCGCCGTCTACGTCAAGGTCGTTCTCGTCAAGGTCGTTCTCGTCAAGGTCGTTCTCGTCAAGGTCGTCGTCGTCATCGAATTCGTCGTCGAGGTCGTCGTCCGCGGCTCCGGAGGCGTCGTCGCCAGCAGCGGCTGGCCGCACCGGCTTCTTGCGATTCTTTCCACCGCGCGACCCGCGGCGACGCTTGCGCGCCGGCGGACGTGGCCCTGTGCTTTCCGGCTGACCCGTGTCGGTCGTGCCAGCGGTTCCAGCGTCAGAGGCCGGTGAAGAATCCGCCGATTCGTGCGCCAGTTCGCGCGAGGTTGGTGCCGCGACGTCGATGGCGTCGGGTTCCGAGTTGTTCATTGTGGAGTTCCCTTCTCATGCGCGCTCCATGGGTGCGCGCGGTGCAACACGATGTGCCGGGATGATTCCGGGCAGCAATCGGTCGCGTTCGAATGGTTCGAGAGGTCATGTGGCGCCAGCCTACCGCTAGCGGTAGCGGCGCATGTGGACGTTCTGGACCAGGCCGATCAGGGCAAAAAAGGTCACAATTCCGGAGCCACCGTAGGAAATGAACGGCAAGGGCAGACCCGTAATAGGCATAACACCCACGGTCATGGCCACGTTCTGGAACACCTGCCACAACAGGATCGTGAATACTCCGACGCACAGGTAGGTGCCCAGCAGGTCACGTGAAAGGTGAGCAATTCTCCAGATTCGCAGCAGCACAATGGCGAAAAGGCCGAGCACGATGGCACACCCAATGAGACCGAACTCTTCGCCAATGGCCGAGAACGGGAAGTCGGCCCATTGCACCGGGATGTCGCTCTTGGCGGCGGTGATCGGTCCCTGCAACCAGCCTTTACCGCTCATGCCACCGGTCGCCAGCGCACGGATCGCGTTGCGGCCCTGATACACGTAATCGCGCAGTGCTAACTCGGTGCTGTCCTGGTTGAAGAACGCAGTGAACCGGCGCAACTGATATTCGTTGACCAAGCCTGTGACGAGCGCCGCGCCAACAGTCGAAGCAGAGAGCACAGAAATCAGCGCGATGTAGCGAGCCTTCGCCCCCGCGACCAGCATGGCGCCCATCACCATCGCGACCAGCACCGACGTGCCACCAAGATCTGGCTGCAGGATGATCAGGGTGATCGGAACGCCGACGATGAAGAGGCCGACGATAAAGCGGTGATACGCGAGCTCCTCACTTCGGTCTTCCGCCAAGTAGGCAACAAGAGTGAGCAGCACAGTGAACTTGGCGAACTCCGCGGGTTGCAACTTCAGCGCTCCCAAGTCGAAGCTCAACGAGGCACCACCACTCACCGCGCCGACCAGCAACACGAGCACCAACAGCATGATTGTCACGCCGTAAAGGAAGCGCGCGTGATCCTTCCACCATTCGTAGTCGAAGCTCATCACGACAACGAGCACGATGATGGCAACGATCAAGAAAATCTCTTGGCGAGTGACGAACTGAAACCCGTACGGCGCCGTCGCTTTGGGTGCGAACTTGGTTCGCGACGCGGAGTACACGATGGCCAAACCAATGGTCGACAAAAGGCCGACACAAAGCATCAGCACCCAATCGATGTTGCGAGTTGGCGAGCCCGGGCTCGAGCGGATGTTGCCGAGACCGGAGTCGGGCTTACGTTGCAGTAGCCCTATCGGCACGTCAGTCTCTCCCGCCCGCGCTTCCGCCGAGACAACGACTTTGTTCCAGCACAAGCTCTGGCGCGGTCTCGTTCGAGGTGATGTCGAGCGGATCCGAGATCAGCACGGGGTCGGTACTTGCGAATCCGCCCAACACCAGAAAGATGCACTTGACGACCGGTGCCGCCGCCTTCGAGCCGTAGCCGCTCTTTTCGAGATACGCGACCACCGTGTAAGGCACATCGGCGCTCACATCGTCAGGACTTGAGGGCAGACCGAAGGCGCCGAACGCAGACGAGTCGTTCCACGGATACTTGCCGGTCCCCTGCACCGTTCCCGTCTTGCCCGCAATATTGATTGGAAAGTCCCTGAACAAGCTTTCGCCAGTGGTCGCGTGGTAGAACTCGTAAAACATGCCGGGTCCGCGGATCACGCGCGTGACGCCTTCGAGAATCGGGTTGTAAATCTCGGGCGGCATCTCCAACGCATCGACGACAACGGATTGTTCGAAGCTCTTCACGACCGTTCCCGCCAGAAGGTCGGCCATTCCGGGTGAGCGATCGGGAGTGAGCGGTGCGTAAATATTCTTGATGATGCTCGGCTCCTGCAAAAAGCCTCCGTTCGCAAGCGTCGAGTAGGCGTTGGCGAGTTGCAGCGGCGTCGCCGCCATCAGGCCCTGACCAATCGCCACCTGCAGCGAGTCACCGACGACCATTCGTGGCACTTCGCCCTTGCTGAGCACGCCGAGGTCGACGAGTTCGGCCTTGACAGCATCGTCGGGAACGCGACCGCCCCATTCGAACGGCAGCTGAATTCCTGACTTGCGCCCGAACCCGAAACGCTCGAGGTTTGTCTTCAACAGGCTCTCGTTGTCGTCGGTGTTCTCGCTGGCGATCCACATCTCCTCGCCGATGTTGTAAAAGAACGTGTCGCTGGAAACAGCCAAAGCGTCGGCCACCTTCAACGGCCCGTAGGCGCTCGGCTTCAGCGAACGCTTGTTGGTCGCGTTCTTGAATAGACAGCGTTGTACGCCACCGTTGTGTTGGCATTTTTCTGGCGTCTTATCGGCAATCGTTCTCACCAGGTACTCGCCCTGGTCGAGGTACTCCGTCTCTTTGTCGATGATGCCCGAGTGCATGGCACTCCACGCGACGAACGGTTTGATCGACGACCCGAGGTTGTAGTTGCCCTGGACTGCACGGTTGACGAGGATCGACTCGTCGGACGAGATCGGCGTTACGCCATCTGCCTCGACGCTCGGGAATAGCTCCGCGTACTTGGCGCCTGTAATTCCAGCTTCCATCCACCGGTTATCGAACGTTGGGTAACTGGCCATCGCGATGATCTGCCCGGTCTCGTAGTTCTCGACCACGACCGAACCCGCTGGCGCCTTGTGCTGCACCCACTCGGGGAACTCCAACCGGCCACCCTCGGGAAGGTCGATGCCGTATACGCGCGACGTGAAGTTGGTGAATCGGTCGCGCGGGTTATGTGGAGCGGAGTCATTGTTGTAGATGTCTTCGGGTAGGTCGCGGCGATTGCGCAACTCGGTCTCCAGCGCCTGCTCCGCGTACTGCTGAATATCGAGGTCGATTGTCAACTGCACGTCGAAGCCGGCAACCGGGTCAATACGTTGATCCTCGAGTTCACGCACGATGGTGCCAGAGGCATCGACTTCGTACACGCGCTTGCCCCAGCGGCCGTGCAACTCGCGCTCCATGCTCAACTCGACACCGAATTGACCGACACGCTCGTTGCGTTTGTAGCCCTGATTGAGGTAACTGCTGAGCCGTTCCGAACCGATCGCTCCCATGAAGCCGATGACGTGCGATGCCAACGGCGCGTAGGGATACACGCGCTTGTACTGCACCATGACGTCGACGCCGGGATAGTCCTCTGCGCGCTCAAGAAGGAACGAAACCACTTCCTCGGAGACGTCTTCCTTCAAGGGCAGCGGCAGCAACGAGTCGTAGAGTTGGCCTGCGTTCGGTTTGTAGTACGGCGTGTCCTTGTCGGTGCAGTCCGATGGCGATGGGTAGCACGGGTCGTAACGGCGCATCAGGTCGTCGACGGGCGTCTCGAGTGGACCCGACAGGCGCTCGAACAGAGCCCGACGAGTGCTCAAGCGCCGCACGACGGCCCAGTCGACGGTGACGGTGAGGATCTGGTGGTTGTCGGCGACGACGCGCCCATCAGTGTCGAAGATGCGGCCGCGCTCGGGCGGTACGTACACAGTGCGCAGGCGCGCCGCGACCACCTTGGCCTCGTATTCGCCGGAGCTGACGCCTTGCAGGAACCACAGCCGTGCCCCGAGCAGGCCAAGCAATACCAACGAGAAGGTGGCGAGTACGCCCAAGCGCTTGGAGCGTTTATCAACGGCCATGGGCACAGTCTTGTGGGTAGAACACGGAAATTGGTCGCGCCCGCATCACTCGACCATCACCTTCCACTTCTTGCGCTTCACTCCCACCATCCAGCGGCCGACCGGCATCAGCGCCGGGCACATCAGCCCAGCAGCGACGGCCACGATCGGGATCTGCACCAGTAGCCGCGGGGTAATCCAACCGCTCTCACCAATCATCTGCCCAAGGAAAGGGACGGCCAGCTCACCGATCGCGGCACCGACCGCAGCGAAAACTGACCCCATCCACCAATGTGGTTCCGGCAGCAGGGTGTGCACGTAGCCCGCCGCCATACCCCCAAGCCCGTAGGCGAGTGCTACTAGTCCGAGCGGCGTCGTACCGCTGAGGTCGTAGAGCAGGCCGAGCACAAAGCCGACGACGGCGCCACGGTCCGGGCCACCCACCGCGCCAGCCGCAACCACGACCGCGAGCACGAACTGCAGTTTTACGCCGTTCACCGGATGCTGTGCGAACACCAAGCGTTGCAGCGAGAGAGCGAGCAATCCGAGCGGAAGTATGCGTAGCGCCGGGCCGAACAAAATGCGCGGCATTGATCAGCGACCCACCGCATTCGGGTTTGGTTCGAAGAGTGTGACGAACACGAAGTTGAGCCGGTCGAGGAACGCGTTCAACGTCACTTCGACGACAGCGTTGCTGCTACCTGTCTCGGTGACCACACGTGTCACGATCCCGATCGGGATGCCTTGCGGCGCAAGACTGCTGTTGCCACCCGCTGTTTCCACGATCGAGCCGACGCGAACTGTCGTCACCGCCGACGAGCTGTCAGTGAAACGCAGGATCAATGGGCTGTCGGTGCCTTGGCCTTCCAGCGCGCCTGTTTCCCGAATGATTTCCAGAATAGTGGTAGTCGTCGTGGTGGGTAATGCCGTTGTCGGCGGGGTGGTCGGTAATGGCTCGTCGAACGGGAGCGGCTCGGTGGTGGAAGTGGTCGTCGAGCTGGTTCCAGGACTTATCGAAGGGACTTGATTTGCAATCGCCTCGGCGACTTCCTCGGACGTCGCGAGAATCTGTGCGGAAATTGTGTACGAGGGATCGGTTGCCAGCAGCACGATGCTGTGGTCGGGAAAGACCTTTGTGATTCTTCCGATCAGGCCAGCTCCGTCGGTGACCGGCATCCCGACCTTCAGCCCGCGCGAGGACCCGACGTTGATCTCGACGGTGCTCTGAAAGTTGCTTGGTGAACCACCGACGACTTTGGCCACAATCGACGTGTAATCCAACGTGTTGGCGAGGTTGGCCACTCGCAAAAGTTCCTGCGACTCAAGAATCGCGGTTTGCGCCTTCACGTCGTCGCCGCGCATGTGCTGCACCTGGTCGTACAGCGCATCGCGTTCGCGCCTCACGTCGTCGTAGTTCGTAATTCCGTCCCATACGCGTTCGAGCGGCAGCACGATGGTGTTGGTGGCCGTATCGACCGGACGCATGATCAGCGCCGAGAAGACGCCGCGCGCGCGGTCGATGACCGGATTACCGCGCTTGTCGAGCGTGATCAGCAAAACGCAAGTGAGCACGACTAGCAGAATGACTCGACGGCGACTCAGAGAGGCAAACATCAGCAGGCTCCGTTGGCTATTCGTCGCCACCGAGCGACATCAGACCTCGCATGGCATCGATGTTCTCGAGAGCACGACCAGAGCCGATGACGACGCTGAATAGCGGTTCGTGCGCGATATGGACAGGTATTCCCGTTTCATGCGCCAGCCGGCGATCGAAGCCAGCGAGCAGCGCGCCACCGCCGCAGATCGTGATGCCTTGTTCAATGATGTCGGCGGCGAGTTCCGGTGGGGTGCGATCGAGTGTGGACTTGATCGCATCAACAATTGCAGTCACCGGCTCAGAAAGGGCCTCGCGCGCTTGCTCGGTGGTCAGTGGGATACTGCGTGGAAGACCGGTGATCAGGTCGCGGCCACGAATATCGGCGGTGAGTTCTTCGTCCAGCGGCCACGCCGAGCCCATATGGATCTTTACTTCTTCGGCAGTTCGGTCGCCTACCGCCAGCGAAAACTCCTTCTTCAGGTAGTTAACGACGGCTTCATCCAGTTCGTCGCCGGCAATCCGCACCGATTGTGCGGTAACGATGCCGCCGAGCGAGATGACCGCGACCTCGGTCGTGCCGCCACCGATGTCGACAATCATGTTGCCGCTCGGCTCATGGATCGGAAGATCGGCGCCAATAGCTGCTGCCATCGGCTCCTCGATGATGTGGACGGGTCTTCGAGCGCCGGCATATTCGGCGGCATCTTGAACAGCGCGCTGCTCGACACCGGTGATACCCGATGGAACGCAGATCACCATTCGGGGCTTGCTCCAGCGACTGGCGTGCACCTTCTGGATAAAGAAGCGCAGCATCTTTTCGCAGACCTCAAAGTCGGCAATGACACCGTCTTTCAGAGGACGGATCGTTTTGATACGGCCGGGTGTGCGGCCCAGCATGCGCTTGGCCTCCGAGCCGACAGCTACCGGGCGTCCGTCGGTGATGTCGATGGCAACGATTGACGGCTCGTTCAGCACAATGCCCTGGCCGCGGGCATAAATCAGCGTGTTGGCAGTGCCCAGGTCGATGGCGAGGTCGCGACCAAGCGCGAGCGGGTTGCTCTTCGCCATCACCTTCCTCCTGTCTGCGCTGACGGATTGCGGCCACCGGTGGCCAGCCGCCGAGCGGCCCACATCACAAACATCCAGTCTAGCGGGTGGGCTATTTGTTACAGGTTCGGGAAGAACGTCTCGATTTCGCGGGTGGCGGAGGCCAACGAGTCGCTGCCATGGACCAAGTTCTCGGTGAACAGGATGCCGAGGTCGCCACGAATGGTGCCGGGGGCCGCCGCTCGCGGATTGGTCGCACCCATCATGTTGCGAACGACTTCCCAGGTGCTCTCGGGGCCTTCCAGCACCAGGGAAACCACCGGGCCGCGGCTCATGAATTCGACCAGATCGGCATAGAAACCCTTGCCGACGTGCTCTTCGTAATGCCGGGCAAGAATCGCAGCATCGAGTTTGCGTAACTCCAGCGCAACCACCTTCAGCCCCTTCGCCTCGAAGCGACCAAGGACCTCGCCGACCAAACCGCGTTCAACGGTGTCGGGCTTCAGCAATACCAGCGTGCGATCAGACATTCCGCCGAGGCTATCGCCAGGCCAGCGCTGCTTGCTTAGAGAGTTTTGCGGAGGTAGGGGCGGGCGTTGCCTATCACGTAGAGCGAGCCGGTGATCAGCACTGCATCGTCGTTGCCCGCGATCGCACGCGCCCGATCAATCGCTTGCTCGAGCACCGGCATCTCGAACACTTCGTCGCAGCCGAGCGCGCGAGCGGCGGCCGTGATCTCGCTGGCGGGCATCCCACGCGACGACGGTGCGGTGCAGGTGATCACAACGTCGAACTCGTCGGCTCGCAATGCCGACAACATCTCGCGCGGGTCGCGGCCCATCAGGAAGCCGACCACCAGAATGCGGCGACCGGACGGGTCGAAGTCCTCGAAGAACACCGAGGCACACATATCGGCGCCAGCAGGATTGTGCGCGCCATCGATGATGATCAGCGGCTGATGGCCCATCGCTTCGAAACGACCGGGCATTACAACTTGCGCAAACCCCTCGGTTACCAGATCGCCGGGAACGGGCGATGCGAAGAACGCTTCGACGGCAGTCAGCGCCACCACCGCGTTGTCGCCCTGGTGGCGACCGTGCAGCGGCACGAAAACGTCGGGGTACACCGTCGTCGGCGTGCGCAGATCGAGCAGGCGACCGCCGAGCGCCAACTGGTTCTCGAGAACATCGAAGTGCTCGCCACGTTGGAAGATGGTCGCTCCCCCGGCATCGGCAAAGACTTGCGCAAGCGCAGCTTCGGTCTCGCCGATTACTACTGCACTACCTGGTTTGACAATGCCGGCCTTCTCGACTGCGATGTGCCGTTTCGTGGGACCCGCGTATTCGGTGTGATCGACCGCGATGTTCGTAACAACTGCAACCTGCGCATCGCACACGTTTGTCGCATCCCATCGACCGAGCAACCCGACCTCTACGACCGCCACATCGATTGCGATGTCGGCGAACCAGCGGAACGCCGCCGCAGTGACTGCCTCAAAGTAGCTCGGCCGCACGCCGGTCAGCGCCTCTAGGTCGGCGACCGCGGCAATCTGTTCGGCGAACTCGTCGTCGCTGATGGGCTCGCAGTTGCGGCTGATTCGTTCGTTCAACCGTTCGAGGTGCGGGCTGGTGTATGTGCCGACTGCCAACCCGTGTGCCATCAGCAAGCGCGAAACCATCTGCGTGGTTGAGCCCTTGCCGTTCGTACCCGTGATGTGGATCACCGGAAACGTCAACTGCGGATCGCCCATCGCGCTCATCAACGTCTGCATGCGCTCGAGCGTCGGCGATGTGATCCGCCCAGTTACGTCGTAGTTCGAATGCGAGTCGAGGTACGCGAGTGCGTCGGTGTAACTCAACTCGCCTGGCGACGCGGCCGCTTGACGACAGGTTCGCGCGGCACGAGCGCCGGGCTGACCTTCGTGCGCACGGTATCGGCGTCGATCATCACGCTGCCCACATCGCTGCGACCGGGAAGCTCGTACATCGTGTTGAGCAGCACCTCTTCGAGGATCGCCCGCAGGCCGCGGGCGCCCGTGCCGCGCAGCAACGCCAGCTCGGCGATCGCATCCATGGCCTCGGGGGTGAAGTCGAGATCGACTTCCTCGAACTCGAACATCTTGCGGTACTGCTTGACGAGCGAGTTCTTCGGCTCGACGAGGATCTTGACCAACGCCTCGCGGTCGAGGCTGCGCACGGCACCGACCATCGGCAGACGCCCGATGAACTCAGGGATCATTCCGAACTTGAGCAAGTCTTCGGGCTGCACCTGCGCGAACAACTCGCCCGGGTCGCGATCGGCCTTGCTGCGCACGGTGCCGTTGAAGCCCATGCCGCGCTGGCCAACTCGGTTCTCGATGATTCCGTCGAGGCCAGCGAACGCGCCACCGCAAATGAACAGCACGTTGGTGGTGTCGATCTGGATGAATTCCTGGTGGGGATGTTTGCGACCACCTTGCGGCGGTACCGAAGCGACCGAACCCTCAAGAATTTTCAGCAACGCCTGCTGCACGCCCTCGCCACTGACGTCGCGCGTGATGGATGGGTTTTCGCTCTTGCGCGCGATCTTGTCGATCTCGTCGATGTAGATGATGCCGGTCTCGGCCTTCTTGACATCGAAGTCGGCGGCTTGAATCAGCTTCAGCAGAATGTTCTCGACGTCTTCGCCGACGTAACCGGCTTCGGTGAGGGCCGTCGCATCGGCAACAGCGAACGGCACGTTGAGTAACCGCGCCAGCGTCTGCGCGAGGTGGGTCTTGCCGCAACCGGTCGGGCCGAGCAACAAGATGTTGCTCTTCTGAAGTTCGATCTCGTCGCGGCGACCGACGCCGGCGTTCTGCTGGTACTGAATGCGCCGGTAGTGGTTGTAGACGGCGACGGAAAGGATCTTCTTCGCTTCGTCCTGGCCAACGACGTAGTCGTCGAGGAAGGTACGGATCTCGCGCGGCGTGGGCAGTTGGTCGAAGTGCAGTTCGCCGGTCTCGGTGAGCTCTTCCTCGATGATCTCGTTGCAAAGGTCGATGCACTCGTCGCAGATGTAGACGCCAGGACCGGCGATCAGCTTCTTGACCTGCTTCTGCGACTTGCCGCAGAACGAGCACTTCAGCAGCTCTCCGGTATCGCCGAACTTGGCCACAGCAGCACCTCCTCTTTAGTCAGCGAATGGGACCGGTGCGGTCCACGACATCGCGCGACGTGATGACATCATCGATGATGCCATACGCGAGGGCCTCGGAGGCTTCCATCACGAAATCCCGGTCGGTGTCGGCGTGGATTCGTTCCATTGTTTGCCCGGTATGGAGGGCCAACAGCTCTTCCATCAGGTCGCGCATACGCAGCATTTCCTTGGCCGCCAGCTCGAGATCGGTCACCTGGGAATACCCGACCGACCCGTGGGGCTGGTGCAACAAAATGCGGCTGTGGGGCAAGGCCATACGCTTGCCCTTGGTGCCAGCAGCCAACAGCACGGCTGCCGCCGACGCTGCCTGTCCGAGGCAGATCGTGGCGATGTCGTTCTTAATGAATTGCATCGTGTCGTAGATGGCGAACAGGGCTGTGATGTCGCCGCCGGGGCTGTTGATGTAGAGGCTGATGTCCTTGTCGGGGTTCTCGCTCTCGAGATACACCAACTTGGCGCACGTCAGGCTGGCCGTGCCATCGTCGATCGGTGAATCGAGCCAGATGATGTTGTCGCGCAGCAGGCGGCTATAGAGATCCGAGTAGCGCTCGCCGCGGCTGGTCTGCTCGACAACGCTCGGGATTGTGTAGCCCGACATCCGTGGAAGGTTGTTCATGCTCATTTCCCCTCGTGTTCGTGGTCGTGGTCGTGGTCGTGGTCGTGATCGTGTTCGTGGTCGTGGTCGTGATCGTTCTTGCCGAGCAGCAAATCGTTGTCGATCGTTGCGCCCGTTTCGTCGACCGCCTGCGCGTTCTCGAGCACGATGTCGAGTGCGCGATTCTTACGAATCTCAGCGATCAGGTCGGTGACCGAGTCGTTCTTCTCGTAGACCTTGCGAACCTCGCTGGCCTTCTGGCGTGCCCTGACCGCGATCCGTGCGTACTCGGCACCCAAATCGTCGTCGGTGATCTCAAATGCTTCCGCAGCTGCGACCGCGCGCAACGCTAGGTCGACCTTGACGGCCTTCACCGATTGTTCCTTCAACGCCGCAATGAACGCGTCGGCGGATTGACCGGTCATCGATAGCCACTGATCGATGCTGATGCCTTGTGCCTGGAATTGTTGGACGGTGTTCTGCACGCGTGCCTGCAAATCGCCACTGACCATGCTGTCGGGGGCTGGCGCATCGACCAGTTCCGCTAGGGCCGATGTCGCGCGATCAATGAAGGTGTTGCGAGCTTGGTTCAACTTGCCGTTGCCGATTCGCTCGGCCACCGTCGCACGCCATGCACCGACCGTGTCGAACTCGCCGAAGTTCTCGGCGACCCATTCGTCGGTGACGGTTGGCAGTTCGAGCGTTTGAACGCTGGACACACCAACGACGAAGTCCGCTGGCTCGTCCATCCCGGACGGGTTTGCGCTAAACGCGAGTTCGTCGCCGGCCTTGGCACCGACGAGATGATCGTCGAAGCCTTCGGCAACCCAACCCTTGCCTACCTCGTACAGCCAGTCTTCGGTGTTGAGCGCTGGCACTGGCTCGCCGTCGCGAGTTGCCTCGAGCGACAGCGTGACGTGGTCGCCGATCTTCGCTGCACGACCGGCGTCGACAAGGTTTCCGTGACGGCGTCGTTCGACATCGACCGCTTCTTCGATCTCGGCATCCGACGCGACGGGATTGGGCAGTTCCACGCGCAGCCCGCGATAGCCGGGGACAGTGACTTCCGGGCGGACCTCGCACACCGCGTCGAACGTCACCGGACCGCTCTCGGCTCCGCCGGTGATCTCGATTTCGGGAGTCGCAATCAGATCGATGTCGTGTTCGCGCACCGACTGCGCCAGGTAGTTCGGCACCGCATCGCGGATCGCTTCGTCGCGGGCGGCGGCTAGGCCAATGCGAGCCTCAAGCACCTTGCGCGGCACCTTGCCAGCGCGGAAGCCGGGCAGGCGAACCTCGCGGCCGATCTTGCGAAACGCTTGGTCGATATCGCGATCGAACTCGGCTTCGTCGATCGTGACCGATAGCCGCACAAGTTGGCGAGGCGTGCGCTCGGCGGTGTTGTTAACGGCTGGCCGGTCAGCGGCAGCGGCGTCGCCCTCACCGCCCGTTTCTTCGGTGGCAGGAGCCACCGCGCGGGTGTCGTCGGCAGGTGCGATGGTGCTTCTCACAGAGCGTCGACTCTACCGGGGCTGCCTGATTTCCTTCCGAATGCCCACGCGCATGCGGGTGTGGGGCAGAATGCACACATGACGTTCTGGAAACCGCACGCCTTGGCCAAGCCGCACGCGAACCAACTCGACCTACATATGGGCGATCGTGTTCAGAGCACGGTCGAGCTGCACGGTGTGGCCGCTGGCACCGAGGGCAAGGTCATTTTGGCCAACGGGTTCAACTGGCAGCGCTATCGGGTCCTCTTTGTCAACGGCGTTGAAATCGGCGACCTCGATCAACGCAACATCGAACCGATCGGCCGCGCCGCGAAGCGCATCGCGAAACTGGCATCCAAATAAGTCGGACAGCGCGATCGAACGGACGTCAGCCAGTGACTGTCAAAACAGTGTGCATCCCCTGCTCGTAGTGCGCGGGGATGTTGCAGATCAGGATGTATCTGCCGGGAGCGAGATCGAACGTACCCGATGAGGTGGTGCCGGCTTCGAACTCCGAGATCTCGTCTACAACGACAATGGCGGGATCATCCTCGGGAACTCTGCCGTCGACGACCGGCAGCGCATCCTCGGCGGCATCACTCTTGAAAATGATCACCTCGTGCTCAATCGTGCCATCGTTGGTGGCTTCAATCGTGATCTTGCCCGCGGCTACTTCGCTGATATCCGAAACGAGCGTGAACTCTTTGACATGGACATTCACCACTGGGCTCGGTTCCGGTTCCGTGGCGCCGTGCGAGGCATCTTCGTCGTCGCCACACGCGGCGAGGACGAGCACAAGGGCGGCGCCGAGAGCGGCTGCCTGCTTGTACCGGCGTCGCCGACTCGGATTGGTGTGATTGATCTCGGACCATGCTTGTCTCATCGCTGATCTATCCTCCTGGTAAGGCTTGTACACGGGGCCACTGTACGAACAGCGGATGAAGAGCAGATGAAGAAATGATGCTGAACGAGGTATTCCAGCCGCAGCTGCTGCTGATTGAGGACGACGCCGACCTCGCGAGGTTGTTGACGCGGGCATTCACCGAAGAGCACTACAGCGTCCGTCACGCCAGCTCCGGTGAAGAGGCGATCGAATTGGCAGGCCGCCTCACGTTCGACCTCGTCGTGCTCGATGTGTTGTTGCCCGGCATCGACGGCTTCGCGACGCTTCATCGACTCCGAAGGCTGGGCCACCGCGCTCCGGTCGTCATGCTGACCGCGCTGTCCTCACCACAGCACCGTGTACAGGGGCTCGACGCGACCGCCGACGACTACCTAGCGAAGCCGTTCGATCTCGATGAGCTCCTCGCGCGGATGCGGGCGGTGCGGCGTCGAGCCAGCCCCGTTTCGTCATCAGTGTGGCGCGTCGGTGACGTCGTCGTCGACGAGGCGAACCGCGCCGTATCCCGCCAGGGCATCGCAGTGGAGTTGACCACTCGCCAGTTCCGCATCCTCGTCGTCCTACTCCGCAACGCCGACCAGACCCTCGAGCGATACCAGTTAGCCGAACTGGCGTGGGATGGCAACCCCCCGCTCGACTCCAACGTCGTCGACGTCCACATCGCGGCAATCCGCCGCCGGATCGACACCGCCTTCGGTTGCGGCAACCTCCGTACCATTCGTGGCCTCGGTTACCGGTGGGATCAACGGAGCAGCCACCAGTGCTGAATCGACTGCCGATCCGCTGGCGAGCGGCTCTGCTCGTCGGCGGATGCGGGCTACTGCTGCTCACGATCCTGGTCCCGCTGGATGCCCGCCGCGCCGCAGACTCGGCTCAGCAGGCACTCGACGAGTCGATCCGCGAGGAGACGGGCGAGGCCGTCGGCGTGATCGCCAGCGGACAGAGCCCGGCGCTGCTCGGTGACTCCCACGCCAGCAGCTCGATACGTTTCGTCTACCAGGTGCTCGACCTCATGGGCCGGGTGGAGGCCAGTTCCGAAGAAGGCCTATCGGCGCCGTTCGTCCGCGACGACGGCACGCCGCTGATCCAAGCGACCGACATCGTCAAGGTCACCGAGGCATCCACGGGCATTCCGATGCGGGCACTCGCCCTCGCCCTGGAGGTGGAAGGAGCCTCCAAGACGTTGGTCGTCGCTGCCGACGCCGGAGTGATCGCCGCCGCGCGGACAGACGCGTTGTGGGGGTCCCTCGCGATCGGCCTCGGGCGCTCACTGCTCATCGCCGTCGGCACATTCCTGGTGACGGGTTTCGTGCTCCGGCCCGTCGAGCGGATTCGACGAAGCGCGCTCGACGTCAGCGATGGAGTGGAGGGGGCCACGATCGTCATCCCCACCGCCAACGACGAGCTCCGGCGACTTGCGCTTGCCTTTGACCGGACGGTCCGTGAGTTCGAACGAAGTGCGGCAGCACGTGATCGCTTCATCGCCGTGGCCAGCCACGAGCTCCGCACCCCCGTGACAAAGTTACGGACCGAACTCGATCTCGCGCTTCGGCGACCACGCAGTGCCGACGAGATGCGCCGTGCGCTGACCGAAGCGTCGCGTCACACCGCCCGGCTCGCACGGCTCGTCGAGCAACTGCTCGACCTCACTAGGTTGCAATCGGCGACACCACCAAAGCTGAAACCCGTCGACCTCGACGGTGTGCTCGCCGAACTGATCGAGCTCTACCCGCGCGTGACATGGAACCCCACCGGACTGTGGGTCGAGGGAGATCCGGTGACCATCGGCCGCGCTCTTCAGAACCTCGTCGATAACGCCCTTACGCACGGAGCGCTCCCCGTGTCGGTCTCGGCCAGGCGCGCCTCGGACGAGATCGTCATCGAAGTGTGCGACGCCGGGCCCGGTATCGACGACGACGTCTCACCGCTGGTCGACCAGCCCTTCCGGCGATCGCGAGCAGCAGGCGGCTCCGGCTCCGGCTCCGGCTCCGGACTCGGACTCGGACTGACGATCGTGGCCGAGATCGCGACACAGCACCGAGGGCACCTCTCGTTCGGACACTCGGCCGGGACCAACACCGCCTACCTTCGACTGCGAGCAATCGTCGACCAGTGAGATGCACACTTCGCTCTGTGTGCCGCATTTACGGGTCGATGCACGGCACCGCCGTCGTCACCGACTAGACCTAGCCGATGACCTCACTGAAGCACCGGTTTCCCGGTGTCGCCGATGGCTGGGCGCGTTTCGACGGGCCAGCTGGCACACAAGTAGTCGACACCGCGATCACAGCGATGACCAACTGGTTATCTGATGGCTCGAACGGCTGCGGCGGCGGATACTTCGCGGCAGCCCAGCGTGCCGACGAACTAGTCGAGCGGGCACGCGCGACAGTCGGGCGATTGTTTGGCGGTGACCCTGATGGCATCGCGTTCGGGCCCAACATGACCTCGATCACGTTCGCCATCTCGCGTGCGATCGGTGCGACGCTGCGGCCCGGCGATCGCATCGTCGGTACCCGACTTGATCACGACGCCAACGTGACCCCGTGGCGCCTCGCCGCCGATCAGGCCGGGGCAGAACACGTGCTGGCACCGTTCAATCCGGCGACCGGCACGCTGCCGCCCGAGAACGTGATCGCGCTGATCAACGAGAACACCAAGTGGGTGACACTGCCCGGCGCCAGCAACCTGCTCGGCACCGCGCCCGATCTGTCACCAATCATCGCCGCCGCCCATGCCGTCGGTGCCCGTGTGTTCATCGATGCGGTTGCGTTGGCACCGCACCATCGCATCAATATCGCCGAGCTTGGCTGCGACGCGATCGTGACCTCGCCATATAAGTGGTACGCGCCACATGCAGGAATGTTGTGGATGGAACCCGAGCTGTTGAACTCGCTGCCGGTCTTCAAGGTACGGCCGTCTCACGATCACGGGCCGAGTCGCTTCGAAACGGGCATGCCGAACTTCGAAGCCATTGCTGGCGTCGATGCTGCTGCGCGCTTCCTACTGGAGGAAGGTCTGGATCGCATCCAGGCGGCCGAGAACGAACTTTTCGCTCCCCTGCTCGCCGGCCTGCAATCCATCAAGGGCGTCACGGTCTGGGGTGTGCAGGGTCTCGAGGGGCGCACGCCGACCGCCGCATTTACCGTCTCCGGGCGCGCGCCGGCGGAGGTATCACAGGCGCTGGCCGCCGAAAAGGTCGCCGTCTGGGACGGCCACAACTACGCGGTCGAAGTGGTCGATCAGCTAGGTCTCGCCGACAGCGGTGGCGTCGTACGCGCGGGGATCTCGCGCTATCTCGAGCCCGACGACGTCCAGCGTCTGTTACGCGTCGTCGAACGCATTGCCGTTAACTAAACAGCCGTTAACTAAACAGCCGTTAAGTAGACAGGGACTTTCGGCCCTGACGCGGTGTGCTTCATTCCCCTAGGGCAGCGGCGTGGGGATGCGCAATCTGGTTGGCATGAACAACGACGATAGAAAAGTTGTCACCTGGCTCGCATTCGCAGCGGCAATGGCCGCCCTGGTCGTTGCCATTTTGGGCACGCAAGACCGAGGCGCCGAGACCGCAGCATCAACGGCGGGAGGTGGCGGAGGGATACCGACCGTCACCATCACGATGGCCGACGACTTCACCTTCTCGCCATCAACGGTGACGATTCCCGCTGACGGGGCGATTATTCAGCTCGTCAACGTGGGCCACACGGTGCACAACATGCAGATTCCAACGCTCGGGCTCACCAGTCCAGAGGTGGCGGGACAGCAACAAATCGAATGGGAGATCGGACCGTTCGCCGCCGGCGAGTACGACTTCACCTGTCCACAGGCAGGACACGCGGCCGCGGGTATGACGGGCACTCTCGTCGTGACGCCTGCTGGCGCGAATGGTGACACCAGTCCAGGGCACACAAATCAGGGCACAACCCCGGAGATGACGGCCGAACAGATGGACGAGATGATGATGGCCGTCGCCAACCAGTTCCCCGCCGCTACTGAAGGTCACGGTGGCGACCTGATGGAGCCGACGATTCTCGCCGACGGCACGAAGGAGTACACGCTCGTTGCCAAGATCGTGAAGTGGGAAGTCGAACCGGGCGTCATCGTTGATGCCTGGACGTATAACGGCGTCGTCCCCGCTCCGGAGATTCACGTCTCGACGGGCGACAACGTGCGACTCGTTCTCAAGAACGAGTTGCCGGAGAGCACTTCTATCCACCTTCATGGCATCCAAGTACCGAACGAGATGGACGGCGTTCCTCCGTACACCCAGATGCCGACCAAGCCCGGCGATGAGTTCGTGTACGAGTTCGTCGCCATCGGACCGGCCGTTGGCATCTACCACTCGCATCACAACGCGCAAATACAGGTACCGAATGGACTCTTTGGTGCCTTCACCATCGACGAACTGCCGATTCCCCAAAAGCTGATCGATAAGGGTTACACGCAGGTCGACAAAAAGGTGAGCATGGTGTTGAACGACGCGGGCACGATCGGCTTGAGTCTGAACGGTAAGAGTTTCCCCGCCACCGAGCCGTACACGCTGCGCGTCGGGGAAACCATGCTGGTGAACTACTACAACGAGGGCCTTTTGAGCCACCCGATGCATTTGCACCAACCGACAGGGTGGATCATCGCCAAGGATGGCGTGCCACTCGACGAGCCGATGCCCAGTGACACCGTCAACATCGCCCCAGGTGAGCGTTACAGCGTGCTGTACATGGCACAGACGCCCGGCGTCTGGGCATGGCACTGCCACATCCTCACCCATGCGGAAACATCCACCGGAATGCGATTCATGGTGACCGCCCTCATCGTGTCGGAGTGACGATCAGACTCAGTCACAACCCTCCGGCTGAACGGCCTCGCCGATAGCATCACGGCTACCGGGGAGTGGCGCAGCGGTAGCGCTCCCGCTTTGGGAGCGGGAGGTCGGGAGTTCGAGTCTCCCCTCCCCGACTGGTCACGTCGTTCAGGTCACGTCGTTCAGATCGAGTTAGTCGATCGGACCGACGGCATCGCGGATGAGGCCGTGGAAAACACTGACGCCGTGTTCCCACTTCGGGCTCAGTAGTCCGGTGTTGTAGTTGCCCGCATCGAGGTTGCGCTGCACGTGTTCGCACATGCGCGCATCCTCGTCCGCGACTTCCTCGCTGAACTTCACCGTCTCTTCAATATCTTTCGCGTCATCGGCGAAGAAGTATTCGAAGATCAGGTCGCTGTGGGTGTGGCCCCGCGGCAACCAACGTTCGACAGCAAACCCGCCAGGAAACACGTCGAACGCGTAGGTCGGCCAGAAGTAGCCGAAGACACTGAACGTGCTTTGGTCGCGAGGCGGCATCGTGTGAATGTTCCAGCGCGGGTCGCCCTTGAACGTGACCTTGTAGTTCAGCGCGTCGGCATCGCGGCTCATCGCCGGGTGCGTAGTTGGCAGGTGATAACCCTCGACGAAGTTGTCGCCATAGGTCTTCCAGTTGCAGGCGACGTGGCGCACGCTCTTGCTGTGATAGCGGTAGCTCTCAAGCGGAACGGTTTCAATCTCTTTCGGGAAGTCGCCGAGCCATTCCAGCAGCGGCGGGGTGGCCGGGTTCAAACACACGAACACCATGCCCCGCCACGAACCGACCTGAATCGTTGTGAGATCCATGTTCTCGGGGGCTGGCGCGCCAAAGTCGCGGGCGCTCAGCAATTTGCCCTCCGCGTTGTATGCCCAACCGTGGTATTTGCACACCAGGTTCTTCGTGCAGCCTTCACCCTCGAAGACCATCGGGCCAGCACGATGTGCGCAGATGTTGTAGAACGCCGTCAACCCGCCACTGTCGGTGCGCCGGATGAAGATCGGCCAGCCCGCCAGGTTCTCGGTGATGTAGTCACCGCTGTTACGGAACTGATGGTCGTAGGCGACGTGGATCCAGTTGCTGCCGAAGATCGGCCAACGCTCACGCTTCCAGATCTCCGGATCTGTGTACCACCGCGCTGGAAGTGTTTCGATCAGCTCGACAGGTGTTTGGGCGGACGGGCTCGTCATTTGCCGGGGTCGGCGCGCACAACGTCGAGTTGTTGCATCGCCATCAGATTGCGCATCTGATCCTGCATTCCCTCTGGTGAACCGTCGAGGAAGATCACGTTGCCCTTGCCATGCTCGGCCATCTGGCGAATCGTTTCTGTCCACATCGAGAACAAGATGAGCGATGAATCGACGCTGTTGGTTTCCAGCTCGCGAGCGGCCAACGCGAGACCGCGTGCCACTTCTTCGCGGAATAGGGCGACACCCTGACCACGCAGCTGGGCGGCGGTGCGCTCGGCCTCGGCCTCGATGCGAACGGCGGTACCAAGAGCCTCCGCTTCCTTGGTCTTGCGAATCAGCAAGGCATCACCCTCGTTGGTAGCAGCAGCCTTCAAGTTGTTGCTGGCCACCACTTGCGCCATCGAGGTCGTGATCGCCTGATCGAAAGTGATGTCGTTGAGCTGCAAGTCGATCAGATGGAAGCCCCAGGTCTCGATGACGTGGTCGAGGTTTTCCTTCACCTCTTTCACAATCTCGCCGCGCAGGGCGAGGATCTCGGCCTGCTTCTTGGTGGCCACGAAGCCTCGGGTGCTGCCTTCGACGCTACGCACGAGGGCTGTCAGGAAGTCTTTCTCGCTGACGAATTTGAAGGCGATGTTCTTGATCGTCTCTTCGCTCTCGCTGATCGCGCCATACACCATCATGGCGGTGAAGTAGACGTTGGCCTGGTCGGAGGTGATCGCCTGGAACTGCAGCTCAACGGCGCGGTTCTGGATGCTGATGCGGCGGAAAATCTTCTCGACGAACGGCACGACGACGCTGAGGCCCGGGCGCAGAGTGCGGCGGTACTTACCAAAGATCGTGGTGACACCCACGGTGCCCTGATTGACAGTGCGTAGGCCGGTGAGAATGGCGAGCACTACGAGAACGATGAGGACAATGCCAGCAACTGTGCTGGAGCTAATGGCGACCATGGCGACTGCCTCCTAGATGGGTTCGGCGGGGAGTCTATGCGCGTTCTCGGTCATGAAATTGGGTCACGGGGATGACCCCCCGGATTCCGGGGTGATTTCGGTAGCAGTTACCGTGGCCCAATGAGTTGGGTCCCAGTCGTCGACATCAGCACAGCAGGTGCGCCCGGGCTGATTGACGAAGCATGCGAGCGCGCCGGCTTCGTCAGCATCGTTGGTCACGGTGTCGCTGCTGGCGTCGTCGCAGATGCGTGGAACAGCGCACGTGCCTTCTTCGATTTGCCACTTGCGGCTCGGATGCAGGTGGCGATGCCACGTCCGGGGTATCCGTATGGGTACTCACCGATTGCTGGCGAGACGCTGACTCGGTCGCTCGGCGAAAAGCCCGGCAAGACAGCGGCACCCGACCTGAAGGAGAGTTTCGCGATCGGGCCGGTGGATCGCCCGACGCACACCATCACAGATCCCGACGAGTCGTTCGCATGGTCCGAGAATCTCTGGCCGGCCGCGCTGCCTGCACTACAACCTGCGTGGGAAAGGTATTTCCGCGCGATGAGCGACCTAGCAGCGCGCTTGCTGCGACTGATGGCAACCAGTTTGGGGTTGCCATCGACGTACTTCGATCCGATGATCGATCGTCATACCAGTGCGATGCGCGCGCTCAACTACCCCGCGGTCGATCGCGCCGGGGGTCGACTCGGTGCGAGCGCACACACCGATTACGGCACGCTGACGATTCTGCTGCCCGATCCGATCGTCGGCGGTCTGCAGGTGGAAGGCATCGATCGCGCCTGGCACGATGTCGCGGCGGTGCCCGGTTCGTTCATCGTCAATCTCGGCGACGCGATGGCGCGATGGACCAACGATCGTTGGCGGTCAACGATGCATCGCGTGCAAGTGCCCACCAGCCGCCGTCAATCGATCGCGTTCTTTCACAACGCCAACTGGGATGCGGTGATCAAGTGTTTGCCAACCTGCCTGCCAGCCAACGAGTTTGCCAAGTACGCACCCATCGCCGCTGGCCCGCACCTGATGCAAAAGTTCCAGTCGACAGTGAACACCTACTAACCCAGCGCTTCGGTCGCGGCTGCGCCGGTATCGTGTGCACGGTTCGCGGGTGTAGCTCAATGGCTAGAGTTCCAGCCTTCCAAGCTGGCTATGCGGGTTCGATTCCCGTCACCCGCTCTATGAGACGTAACATCACTCGTGTGCGATTTGCCCGAGTACTCACACTGACCGTTGTCCTGATCGCTGGGTGCAGCGATGACGGAAACGGGAACTCCGTATCGACGACCTCGGCCGGAATAGCCGTCGACGTGACCGACGCGTGCACGTTTCTCAGCACCGACGACTTCGCGGCTGTGGGTTTCACGGTCGACGGCGACCCTGAAGATGTCAGCGACAGGTTCAGCCTGTCAACAACATCGAGTGTTGCCTGTCAATGGATGACCTCCGACGACAACATCTCCAGCAGTTGGGAGCTCGTCATCGGCAGCGGCGGCGCCGAAGCCGCTTATGCGCTGGAGTTGTCGTTCGCCGCACAGGACACCATCACAACGGTGGATCTCGGCGGTGAGGCCTTCCTAGCCGACATAGCTTCATCGTTCGACAGCGCCGACCATGACTTTGAAGTTGGCGTGCGCATCGACGACACGTTCTTCACATTGTCGACTACCGATGACCGAGGCGCCGAAGCGATCGTGGCTCTCACTGCACTTGTCGCCGATCAGCTCGGCGCTTAGCCGCCGACCCTTCCGCATCGTTACAGTTCCATCATGCATGAGTTCTGGTGGAGCGACCGCGTTGGAGCCCACCTCTGGACTCTGCCCTAACGAACGCTAGCTCTGGTCAGACCTTCGAATCTTCGAAGTCATCGATGGCTGTCCAGCATTCGCAGGCGGTCGCCCAACGAATCGTCCGAACCTGGTCGACACCGGCGTGGTCGTCGGCGCTGAAGGTCACGTTGCCCCAGGCGGCGAGTGGAAAGTCGGTGATCATCTCGAGCGCCGCTACGAAGCTTTCCCTGGTGGGGTCGTCTCCGGCGTTGCGCAGCCCTTCGTACAGAAGCGCCATCAGGTCGCATGTGAACAACGTCTGGCCCGTCTCGCCGCTCTCGGGTGAGACGAGTGCGACGTCCTCGCCCGAGTAAGCCTCGTAGTTGTCAACGCATGTCACCGCTTGTGGGTTGAGATCGAAACCGGCAGCAACCTCACCGACCCGACTCATGGTCATCGCCTCCGCCCCGTCGACCAGCGACTGCGGGAACGACTGGGTGGATACATCCTGCAGCTGATTCGCCCATTCCGGGAACAGCAGCGCTGGGGAATAGCCCTGCTGCTCCGCGCTGGCGAGGAAGTTGGTGACGCTGCTCGTGCCGACCATCAGGATCGCCAGGTCGGCGCCGTCCGCGACGAAGCGTTGCACCACGATCGCGTCCTGTGGGCTACCGATGCCCTCACCGTCGGAAGGCAGATCCGAAGCGATCTCGATGCCGATGTCGGCCAATGCGGCAACGAACGCATCGTGCGCCTCTTCGGAGCGCGTGTCCCAATAGAGGCCGATGCGCTTACCGTCGAACGCACCTTTCTTGTCCGCCCATGCGACGAACGCCTGCATCACCTGCGACTGGTCGGCGCGCACGGTGAACAACCACGGCGCGCCACGTTGATAGTCGGAGGCGGCCTGACCAGAGCTGTCGATGACGGGGATGCCGTACCGCTCGGCGAGACATTGCGAACCGACTTGGAAATCGCGACTGGCGATCACGGCGAACACGTCTTCGTCTTGCGCGAGTTGTGTACACGCACCAAGTTGATCCTCCGAGCTCAGCTGGTTGAACTTCACGTACACGAACTCGAGGTCGATCCCGTTGATCGGCAACAAGCCATCGCGTCGCCAGGCCTCGAGTACGGCTGCGGCCTGGAGCTCTGGGTCGCCGAGCGAGAACTTGTCGTTGAGCACCGCGAACGCGCCGACGTCCTCGTACGCAAACCCGATCCGAAGCGTCTGGCGAACCTCCCCTGGAGCGGTCGAGACGTTCGAAGAGCCGTCAGTGGAGGTCGGAGTGGTCGCCGCAGGTGCCGTGACGTCGGCCGCTGGTTCGTCATCGGCGCCACTACACGCTGCCGCGACCAACGACATGATGGCTATGGCTGCAATCCCGAACTTTCGATTCACGTTAACTCCCAGGGGTCAGCGGGCAACTTGCAATTCAGTATGCTGAATATAGCGTGAACAGTCACGCAGGATGAGGAGGCCAGGCCATGACGTCGAGCGATCTCAAGGGAACTCCGCAGCGAACGCGCACGCTCAAGGTTCGCCCGCTCACTGGCAACGTTGGCGTCGAAGTCTCGGGCATTGACTTAAACGACGATTTCGACGAGGACATCGCGAATCAACTTCGCGATGCACTGTGTAATAACTGCGTCCTCGTCGTCCGCGATCAGTTTCTTTCGTCAGAGGCTCAGCTGCGGCTGGCGCTCGTGTTCGGCGAGCCCTTCATGCCGAGCTACTACCGCAAGAACACTGTGGAGGGTTTCCCCGACATCGCAGTCGTACCGAACTTCGGCAAGGCGAAGGCGCCGGCTGAGGGATGGCATACCGATTGGTCGCACATGACCGTCCCGCCGACTGTGTCGGTCGCGATCCCGACTGTGCTCGCGCCCAAGGGCGGCGACACGATGTTCTCGAACCAGTACGAGTCGTACAATCGGCTGTCCGACGGCATGAAAAAGTTCCTGTCCGACAAGCGCGCCAAGTTCATCGGAACACGTCCGATCGGCGACGATCAGAAGGTCGTGACCGGCGACGACCTGACCGCGAAGGCGAAGCGCGAGGACGTCGTGAACTTCCACCCGATCACGCCAACCCATGCACACACCGGCCGCACGGCGCTGTACCTGAACCGACCCGGCGCATCCATGGTCGAGATCGAAGGCATGACGCCCGCCGAGAGTCTGCCGATCCTTGAGTATCTCTACGCACTGTCGACAGACCCCGACAATGTGTATCGCCACACCTGGGAGCCCGGCGACATCGTCTGCTGGGACAACCGCTGTGCGATGCACTACGGCGTTCACGATTACGGCGACGTCGAGCGCACGTTGCATCGTGTCACCGTCGGCGGCGTCATCTGACGTACTCCAGCCCGGGTAGTGGACGCTACGCGACTGCGCCGATTTCGGTGCCGTCGGGCCGGTAGGTGTGCCACTGTCCGGCGTTGTCGCGGTGGACGCGGTAGCCGTCGTTTTTGGCTCGGTCGTGTCTGGGGCACAGTGGACCGCCGTTGGTAGGGCGCGTGTTGCCGCCGTGTTGCCAATCGGTGGTGTGGTCCGCATTGCAGTGCCCGGCCGCAATACAACAGCCGGGCCAGGTACATCGTGGTGCTTGTAATCGTACGGCTTCGCGGGCGGCCCCGGCGAACAGGCGACGCCGGCGACCAAGATCGATGACGTTGCCCGCCGAATCGAACACGACACGACGCACGTGGCCATGAAGTGCGGCCATGACGGCTTCTGAGGGGGTGATCAGGGTGCCGTCGGCGGTTTCGCAACGCCGTCCACGGGTTGTGATGGAACGGACCGAAGGGATCGGCGACTCGCCGCGCAGCGGGATGACGCGCATACGGGCCAACGCGTCCTCAAAGGTTTCGACATCGATCACGATGTTGACGGTGGGCTCGGGCCGTTGCGCATTGACTGGAGTGGACGCCGCCGCCCGAAAGACCTGCAGCAGCGCATCCCACCGGCGTTGTGTGGCAGTACGAGCCATATCGGCACCAGTCGCGCCATCGCCGATCTCGGCGGCGGCAGCTTCCCAGTCGGCGGCGAACTCGGCGTCGCAGAAGCGCTGCCAGATCTCCATCATCTCAGCCGTGTCGAGCGCACCGCCCTGCCCGACGAGGTAGCCGACACCGTCGCGTTCGACCAGACCGGCGAAACGACGCTGATGTGTAGCCTCCGCGTCGCGGTGCGCGCCATCCTCATCAGCTAACTGTTCCCAGCGGCGCACACACAACTCGAAGTCATCGAACGACAGCGTGCGCGCCAACCCGACCATCAGTTGGCTGTCGCCCGCGAGCAAATGACCGCAACGCGGGTTGGCACGCACCCGCGCCAACAACCGTGTCTGGGACACCCCGACGACACCCTCACCTAACGCTTCGACCACCATCGGCATGTCCGCCAACAACTTGGCCGTGCGCTGACGATGCGTGATCTCGGCATCGGACCAACGCAGTTCGCCACGCAACAACGCCCGCACCGAAGCATGCCGATCGCAAAGGTGCGCCTTAGACGTATGCAACGCATCGACGACAACCGCCATTTCGGCCTCCACCGAACGCAACTGCGCATCCAACGCCTTCAGCCGGTCGATCTGTTGGGCGGCACCGAGCGCGGCGACATCTGCCACCAGCCCTACAAGCGACACAACAGATCCTGGCCCCATCCTGACACCGTATCAGACACACGTTCGCGTTGCAACTCACGAACATATATTCATTTCGATTCTCGCTGTCACTAGTCATAACTAGTAAACCTATCTTGTAACTACTAGTCATAGCTAGTAGAATCGAACCCATGGCAACTGATCGAAGATTGGCGCGACGTCGACTCGATGAACGATTCGACCAGCTCAGGCCGCTCGCACGCAGCCCCCGCCCGCATCGCGGCTGGCTTCGGGCGATCCGAGACGCACTCGGAATGTCCACCACGGAGATGGCCAAGCGAATGGGCGTCATTCAACAACGTGTCTCCCAGCTCGAGCAGAACGAAGTCAGCGACCGCATCGAGCTCGGGACGCTGAGACAAGCGGCCGACGCATTGAATTGCGATCTCGTGTACGTCCTGCTGCCTCGCACTCCGTTGGAGGATGCAGTGCGAAAACAAGCGAGGCGAAAGGCGGGCGCCATCGTGGAGCCCGTCGCCCACCACAGCCGATTGGAAGATCAGTCGTTGACAGCGGCCGACACGCAAGCCCAGGTGGACGAACTTGCTGAACGACTGATTGATCACCGAGATTTGTGGCGCGAACCCGGCCGCAATCGATGACAGATGCGCTGATACCTCTCGGCGACGGTCACACAGAGCTTTCCGAGGACGATCGACGAGGACTGATCCCGACGTACATTGCAACGCGCGGCGAACTGTTCGAAGCTGAACAGCGCAACATCACGGAGGGAGTGCGCGGCCGGCATCCCACATCGGTGAAACTCGTCGATGACAAGTACTTGCGAGAACTCCACCGTGCGATGTTCGACAAAGTGTGGAAGTGGGCGGGGAAATACCGGCGCCGTGAGACCAACATCGGCATCGATGTAGCCGACATTTCAGTGGCGGTGCTTGAACTCGTCCGCGATGTAAACACATGGGTCGAGTCTGACGCCTTTGGTCCCGACGAGTTGGCGATCAGATTTCATCACCGCCTCGTCGCGATCCACCCGTTCCCGAACGGAAACGGGCGACACGGAAGAATCGCGTCCGACCTTCTCGTGACGGCACTCGATGAAACACCGTTCACCTGGGGGGCAGGACTCCCCGCTAGCACGGACGAACTCCGACAGCGATACATCGCCGCACTAAGGCGCTCCGATGAAGGCAACATCGCGGAACTGATCGAGTTCGCCAGGTCGTGACAAGCACTTGCGGGTCGACTTGTTGTCAACGGCCAATTCGGTGTCTTCCTCCAGTGGAATATTCAACCCCGGATCGCCACTGACGTCAGTCGAACAGCCGAGTTGCTGCCGGCTCGGAACCAACACTACGAAAGGGGGCCACTGGGTAGTCATCCGGCAACTTGAAGGCCCCGGCATCGGCGAGCTCAGCCGTGCTGATCAACGGACCCTCGCACACTCGGTTGAGAAGTGCGGCCTGAGAGGGCTCGAGGTCGATGAGCAGCCCAAGCACGTGGAGGATGTCGAGAAGATCCGTCGTGTACTCAGGGAGCCAGCGATCGGGTCGGATCCTCTCCAACTTCGACGGCGGGCGCTTGTCTCCCATGAGTGGTCGTTCCCGGTTCGCTCGGCGATAGCTGAACCACTGGCTGAGCACGTTCATCCCCGAGACGTTGTAGGCCCACATCGCAGCCGTGACGTTCTCGATGAAACCGTTACCGACGAGCAATCGGCCCTTCACCGGGTCGTATTGGAGTGCGTCCGCCATCTCGCCTGAACGCGTGGAGATTGCTCCTTCGGATGGAACCTTCGGTGCATGGTCGGCAGGAAGCCGGGGGCGACTTGCAGGTCGACCAGCCGACGAGTTGACGAAGCGCTCGCCGAACGTTTGGAGCCAGATCACCCTCCGACCGAGTTCAGCCGCCTCAAGGAAGTTCTCCCGGTCTGCGGTGAGCGGCACGTGCAGCCCCGGCGTCGAGAGGTCATCGGCAAACCGCGAAGTGAAGCCCGGGCTAGCCACGACACCGACGATGTACGCGTAGATGTCCTCGGCACCGACATCCGCGCCAACCACGGATGCGATGTGCGCAACGATTCCTGGCCGCACGTTCGGAGTCGTCGCCGCGTGATCAAGCCAGAGAGGTATCGCTCGACCGCCTCGACCGTGGTAGTGGTCGAGGTCGGTAATCAGCCCCGTGACCGTAGCCGCAGGACCGTGCTTGGGTGCCGTGCGATGAAGGTACGTCAGGTGAACCTGGACCGGGGACATGGCAGACCAGAGGCCAGGGTTCGGGCGGTTGATGAGTCGGTTGTCGGGAATGATCCACTGCCGGTCAAATGAGCGAAACCCGTACCGCACCGGGGACAGTACGGCGCCGTTGTCAGCACCCACCGGCATAGGATTGTCGGCGTACCCGGCGAGGCCCGCCTTCACGACCTTCGTCGTCGAACGGTCGCCGCCCTCGTGGGGTCTGAACAGCGCCTCTTTGTCTGCTGGAGCCGCGCCGATGAGGGCGGCCCAACGATCCGCCAGCGTCTGCTTGTCCGGGGCAATGATCCAGGTGCGTCCTGGCATCGCACCCGAACCGTCGTAGACGAACAGATCGCTCAGCCCTGGATACGTCGACCACGCACCGGTCGACGCCGGCAAGAACGGGTCGCGCCAACCATCGGGGCATTCGATCCACCCCTCGTCGGTGATGTCGATCGCGGCCAGCGCCTTGAACTTGCCGAGACGGTGGCCGACGGGCAACGAGCGAAATCGAACTTTGGCTGCCGCATCAGGTTTCTTTGCAGTCGACCGCGATGCCATCACGATGCAAACCGGTTGTTGCACGCCTTGGAAGACGCGTGAGTTGACGTTCGGTTGATGGCCGTCGGGCGAGCAATCGATCACCCAAATCTCCTCAGCCGTTCGGCGGAGGTAGTCGCGCATTTTCTGAAAGCCGGGACCATTCAGGAAACCGGCGACGGTGATGAAGCAAACGATGCCGGTGTCGTCGTGCGGGTGGTGATCGAACACCTTCCATGTCGCCCAACGCCAGAAGTACACGTAGAGGTTGCGGAGGTGTTTCGTGTGAGCGCCAACGCGCCAGGACGCTGGTGGAAACCAGTCGGCGAGGGGCGCGGCGATCTTCGCTTCCGCGCTACCGGATTCGACCCAGCCGCCGCGACCCTTGGCCTTCTCCTTGTAGGGAGGGTTTCCGATCACGACTAGGACGGGATGATTCTTCTTGATCTCGTTGGCCTTGCGCCGCGACTCAGCGATGGGCTCGTAGAGGAGGCCGAGCTTCTCCTCTTCGATGTACGGGTTGCCAAGCGTGTCCGTGACGTAGAGGCGAAGCTCATGCCCAGTGGTCACTCCGAGATGCGCCAATTCGGCCAGCAGCCGAAGCTGAGCCACCGCGAACGGCCCAAGCTGAATTTCGAATCCGATGAGCCTCTGCAGCGCGTCCTCAATCATGCCGGGGATCGCTCCAGCACCTTGGTCGGCCCCGACCGTCTCGGCGATCGAACGAAGAGCTGCGAGCAGGAAGGTCCCCGTACCGACTGCAGGGTCGACGAGAGTCACGTCGGACGTGGCCAGACCCTGCGGCCGATCGAATCGGGTTCGCAGCGCAGTCTCGACGAACCCGACCATTGCCATGACCACCTCCGGCGGCGTGTAGTACGAGCCGGTCTTCTTGCGGAGCTGCGGGTCGTAGACGGACAAGAACTCCTCGTAGAAGTACAGCCACGCCTCGGGCTCACCCTTGGAGATTTTCTGCCAGTCGACCACCTCGAGCACCCTCGTAAGCGTGCCGACCGAGGTCTTCAGCGTGGCGTGCCCTTCGGTGTTGAGCGTGAGAATGAACAGCGCGCCGCCAATGAGCGAGTGCGTGGAGCCCACTTGTTTGGCGGCGCTCGCGACTCCGGCCGCCACCGAGATACCCCTCGCCCGCGCGACGAGCAGGCCAAAGGTGACGGCTTGGGCATAGCCGTCGGCGAAGGTCGCCTCATCCGCATCGGGGAAAAGCAGGGCGCGCCACTCGCCAGCGAGATCCGTGAGCGCTGGATTACCAAGCGCGATCTGCTCAGCGACCTCGTCCCGCATCAGTCTGCACAAACGCGCGGTGAGGTCAGCGAGCTGTTTCGGTGTCTTCGGCGCGATCGGTTCCCAACGGAAGAAATCTTCAAACAGGGCCTCAAGGCCTGGAGCCGTATTGATCGCTGCACCGTCGACGGCGATGTCGCCGTTCACCTTCACAAGCTTGCCGACGAGCTCTCCGTCGCGCCAGAGCGAGAACTCGTTTCCATCGGTGTACAACAGGTTGGGCAGCGCTTTGAGCTTCGCCCACTGGTCCTTGTCGTGCTGATCCTTGAACTTCCGAGGGTCGGCTCCCTTGCCGGGCGCTTTCACCTCAACGAACCCGATGAGGGCACCATGGATCTGGACCGCGTAGTCCGGCCGAGTCTTGAGGGCGGCGATGGAACTCTCGCCGATCGCCACAAAGTTCGACCGGCTGATGCGGCACAACTCGGCCAGGTCGCCCATCAGACCCTCCAGCGGCGCGCGGATCTGATCCTCGGGCTCACCCTTCGCCCCGATGGCCGAGAGCTTCTTGGTCGCTTCGGCGGCAAACCGCGAGATCGCACCCCCGATGTTGAGCCCGTCGGCCAATGTGAGCCCCCTTCTCCTCTTGTAGGGCACGCTAGCGAGAGGGTGTGATGCGGTGGCGGTATTCCTCGAACCGGCCTTCACTCGAACACCTCGTCGTCACCAGTCGAGGAGCGGCCTCGACGACCTCATCATCTCAGTGGCCTCCTCGACGTCGAAGGCCTCGGCATCGAAGCCGGGCGGTGCCCACTCGGCCAGCTCGTCGTACTCTTCATGCTTCGGGTCACTTCCCGGCCGTTTCAGGCCTTGAGTGCCTTGCCCCGAGCCACAGAGCCACACAGAATTACCTCGATCGGATCGACGGCGCGAACAACTTCGTCAACGACGCCCTGCCGTGACGAGCACTTAGCGGCGCAACGGGCCGCGTAACACCTTGCCCGCTGCGTGCCAACCGCACATTCCGTGGACGCCCGCTCCTGGCGGCGTTGATGCAGAGCACAAGAACAGCGACTTGTTGGGCGTGACGTACGGGCGGGGCGAGATGGTTGGTCGGAACACCAACTGCAATCCGGTGTGCGCGCCGCCTGCGATGTCGCCGCCGACGTAGTTGGGGTTGTAGTCCTCCAATGCCGATGGCGTCGCCACTCGCCTTTTCAACACGACATCGCGGAAGCCGGGCGCGAAGCGTTCGATCTGTTGCTCGATCGCCTCCGTCGCGTCACCCGTATACCCGTGTGGCACTTGCGCGTACGCCCACAACGTGTGCTTACCTTCCGGCGCCCGCGATGGATCGAACAACGACGCTTGCGCGACCAGCACCAAAGGACGCTGTGGCATCTCGCCGGCGGCGATCGCCTTCTCGGCAGCGGCGAGTTCGGCAAACGTGCCAACCACATGCACCGTTCCCGCGCGGCGACACGCCTCATTCGTCCACGGCACTGGCGCATCGAGCGCGTAGTCGATCTTGAACGCGCCCGGGCCGTAATGAAACTTGCGTAACCGCCTGCGGTACCGCTCCGACAACGCGTCGCCCGCAATAGAGGCCAACTGAGTCGGGTTGGTATCGAACAGCGCCACCCGATGAGGTGGCAGTTCGGCCAAGTCGCGCACCATCGTGTCGGTGCGGATCTCGCCACCCAACTCGATCAACCGCGCGCCTAGCGCATCAGCGATCGCTTGTGATCCACCGGCGGCAAACGGCCAGCCACCGACGTGCGCCGATGCCGCCAGCATCAACCCGAACGCGGATGTCAACGGCCGCGTCAACGGCAGGAACGCATGCGCGGCGCAACCACCAAACAGGGCGGCGGCCTCCTCGGTCTCGAATCGGCGAACGAGCAGACTTGCAGGCTGCAACGCCTTGATACCGAAACGCGCCATCACGATCGGGTGACGCGGCACCGACAGCAGGGGACCGAGCAACTGCGGCGACAACGCATCCCAATTGCGAGTCATTGGCTCCATCAGTCGGCGCCACTTCTTGCCGTCGACGCCAAGTCCAGCCGCAGTCGCAGTCAGATCGCGATGCAACACTCCCGCGCGGCCATCGTCGAGTGGGTGCGAGAGCGGAATCTCGGGCCACACCCAACTGGGCGTGTGGTCGCCGAGCGTCTCGCGGGCGAACACGGGTGACGACATGCCGAGCGCGTGAACGGCCGCGCACACGTCGTGCGTGTAACCGGGCAAGGTCAGTTCAGCCGAACGCGTGCCACCTCCAATGGTGGACGCCGCTTCGAGAACCAATGTCGAGAAACCCGCTTCGGCTAGCCGAACAGCCGCGGCGAGACCGTTGGGCCCGGCACCGATGACAACAGCGTCGTAGCCCTTCTCCCCCACTAGCCCTTTGTGTCCTCACGTCGGTGACCCTGCGCCAGCCCGGCCAGCTTGCCGAGATCGATCGCGTCTGCCTTCACGGCCGCAACCTTGCAATCGGTCACCGCGCGCAGCGTTGCCGTGCGTGCGCCACCTTCAAGCAACGCGCGCTCACCCATCACTGCGCCAGGACCCATCTCGGCCAGCTTCTCACCATCGACCTCGACGACGAGAATCCCGTTCAACAGCAAGAACAGTTCGTCGCTGCTCGAGCCTTGTTCCACGAGTGTTTCGCCCTCTCTCAGCTTGCGAATCTCCGGCTTCTTTCCACCGCGCATGATGGCACCCTGCAGCTCGCGCTCGAGCAAGGTCTCGACTTCTGTGACCAGCGCTGGCGAGTCCTCATCGCCCCACGGCGTGTGCCGCCCGAACGACTCGTTCATCCACTGCTTGTACTCGGCAACGCTGCTCTTGGCGGTCAAGTTGCCGGCGTGGTCGAACACCCAGTGTCGCGGAAACCCTGAGGCGCCAATCAGCGAGCCGCTATGGGTTCCGTCGGCGTTGATCGTCAACTCCAGCGTCGTCCACACGATCGGCGCGTGGTACTGAATGAACGGCGCTTGCTTCACCACGCGTGGCATCGGTGCACCAGTACGACCGCCGACGGTTTGGGTGAACTTCACCGAAGTCGTACTCGCTTCTGGTGCGCTCTGACGATCCTCTAGTTTCATCGCCGGGATCGTGATCGAGCCGACTCCAAGCCCGACTGTCGTGCCGCCGATGACCCCGCCGCCGCAGTAGCCCGAGTCGATGATCTTGCCTGCGTCATCGACCTCGATGAAGGCGCGCAGTTCGTTGGCGAACCGGAACCCATCGGCGATCCGCAGCGCTTCAATCGCGGCCGGCACGTCTGCGCCCAACGAATCGGGCGGCGGCGAGTCGTGATGGGCCATCTTCATGCGTGTCGCGATCTTGCCCATGCCCTCAAGCAAGTCCGATGGAATCCATGACACCGTGGTGATACTGCTCACAATCCGCATCTGAACCTCCTAGTTCGGGGTAATCGTGCGCCAGACGAGCCTTTCGCTCCAGGGCGCTAACTGGCATCCGACGGTGTAGCTGGCACTACCCCGCGACACAGGCTCACGCCCTCGCCCGCAACCGCAGTGTGCTATTGAATTCTCCGAATGGAAGCGATCACCGTTTTTGTCGCCGACGACAGCGTCTTCATCCGCGAAGGGGTGAGGGCAATGCTGTCGCGCCAGGCCGACCTGCAGATCGTCGGTGAGGCCGAGGATTACGACAGCCTGGTTGAGGGTGCCGAGAAGTCGGCACCAAACGTGGTCGTCAGCGACATTCGCATGCCACCGAACTTCGACCGCGAAGGCATCGAGGCGTGCAAACTGATCCGCAAGCGCCACCCTGGCACAGGCATTGTGATCCTGAGCCAATACGACGACCCCGACTACGCGATCGCGCTGCTCTCCGAGGGTGCCGCTGGTTACGCGTATCTGTTGAAGGACCGCATCGCGGAAGGCGACCAACTTGCGCGCGCGATCCGCGAAGTCGCTTCGGGTGGGTCGGTGCTCGACCCAGTCATCGTCAGTGCGTTGATGAACCCCGTGCGGCGCACTGGTGGGCTGGATCTGGAAGACGACGCATTGCTCGAGATGGTGGCTGAGGGCAAACCGATCAAGGCCATCGCCGCGGTAACGCAATCAACTCCCGCAGCCGTCGAGGCACGCGTCGAAGAAGTGTTCCGCAAGCTCGCCGAGGGCGTCACCGCTGGCACAGCTGGTGCCCTCGATCGCCTGCGCAAGATGCACGCAGCGATCACATCTCGCGAAGAGCAAGGCGAGTCGCTTTCGCGAATGCTGCCAACGGGCGTCGCCGACCGTGTTCGTGCACGCGGTGCGCGCGCTGGCGACACCGAAAGGCTGAATGTCACTTGTTTGATGAGCGACATCCGCGGCTACACGACTATCAGCGAGCACACCGACCCGTCGGCACTAGCTCAGCAACTCAACCGGCACCGTGCCGAGATGAACAACGCGATTCTCGGCGCCGGCGGAACGGTCATGCAGTACGTCGGCGACGCAGTGTTGGCGGTGTTTGGCGCCCCCGAAGCATCGACCGACCACGCTGATCGATCACTTGTCGCGGCGCGTGCAATGCACGCAGCACAAGCCATTGTGAACGCTGAATGGATCAGCCAAGGTCTCGAGCCGTTCCCGGTAGGAATCGGGTTGTCGACTGGCGATGTGGCGGCGGCCATGCTTGGCTCGGACGAGCGCTTGGAATACACGGTGGTCGGCGATGCGGTCAACCTTTGCCAACGACTGCAACAGTTCGCCGCCGACGGCGAAATCGTCGCCAGCGACGCCACGTGGGATCAGTTCACCGTCAAGCCAGAAGCCGAAGATCTCGGCACACACCTCGTCAAGGGCCGGGCGACACCGGTACGGCCACGAAAGATTGCAGCAACCCATCAACAGGAGGCAACAGGTTCATGACTATGAGCGAGACAATGCTCGGCAGCCAAACAGGTAGCGACGGCACGAACGTCGTCGAAGTCAGCCAGGTGTTCCGCACCTTCGAACAGGACACTGCGCCCGTTCGCGCGTTGCGCGGTGCCGACTTGTTGCTGAAGCGCGGCGAGTTCGTGGCGGTGATGGGGCCGTCGGGCTGTGGAAAGTCGACGCTGCTCAACATCGTCGCCGGTCTCGACGCACCCGACGAAGGCGAGGTGTCCGTTGCCGGCGAGTCGTTAGTGGGCAAGAACGAGAGCGAGTTGGCCATCATGCGCCGCAAGCACATCGGCATCGTCTTTCAGTTCTTCAATCTGCTCGAAGGGATGACGGCACTCGAGAACGTGTTGATGCCAGCATTGATCGCTGGTCGCAAGCGGCGCCCGGCTGAGACCCGAGCACGCGACCTACTCGACCTACTGGGTATCGGCGATAAGGCGAAGCAGTCGCCGGCTGCGCTTTCTGGTGGTCAGCGCCAACGTCTTGCCATTGCACGAGCGCTCGCCAACGAGCCCACGCTGCTGCTCGCCGACGAGCCGACTGGTGCGCTCGACTCTGAGGGCGGCGAAGAAGTGCTGGAACTGTTCACTCGCCTGCACCTTGGTGGGCAAACAATCCTGCTTGTGACTCACGATCAACCAGTTGCCGATGCCGCGCAGCGCATCGTGCGCATGAGGGACGGCCGTGTCGTCGACGATGCTCACCAACCGGCCAACGACTGAGTGAAACAAGTGGCGGCATCTGAAAAGCGACCTGCAACACGGCCAGCGATACGACCAATGTCACGGCAGCTCAGCCTCGCGCTCAGCGTCGGCGCGGCTGCGGTGGGATGTTGGGCAATCGCATTGCTCGCGGGCACCGCTGTCGACACGTCGCCGGCACTGTTTGTTCTCGCCTGCGTTTCGATCGTGTGGGCAATCGCCGGTGTAATCGTCACTGTGCGGCATCAGTGTCCCGCGGCATTGATCATCGCATCGGTCGCGCTGACGCTCGCCGTCGGTGCGCTGTGCTTCGCTCTCGACGCAACGAAGGTGCTCAGCGATTCCACCGCACTAGTCAGCGATCTCGGCCAACGCCTGTCGCTGACCATGGTTGCTGCGCTGGCGTTTCACCTACTTCTGACACTCCCCGACGGGCATGTTGCGCGGGCGAATCATCGGCGATTTGTGCAGGCGGGTTATGTCGTCGGCGCGGCCACTGGCCTGACACTGCTCGCTGACCGCGACCAGGTGCTGGTCTGGCCCGTGTTGCTGTTGTGGGCAGCGGTGCTATTGGCGACACCTGTCGCGCACACCAATTATCGGGCAGCGGGAATCATCGATCAGCGCCGCATGCAGTGGATCGGTTGGGCCGTCGTCGTCGCCGCCGAGGTCATCCTCGTTTCGGTGGCTCTCTCGCTGGTTGCCGACTGGCCAAACCACGTGGACGAGATCGCACTGGCCGCGTCCGGATTGATCCCGATTGCTCTCGCTGCTGGAACTCTGGCGCGACTGCTGGCGCGCATTGATCGCTTGTTAACGCACACCGTCTCGCTTGCCGGACTCAGTGCGCTGATCGTCGTCGCCTACTTGATCGCACTCGCTGCTTTCGGCCGTCGCCCCGACGACAGTGAGCGCTCGCTGCTTCTGCTCTCGATGCTTGCGTCGGCAGGCGCCGCGATCGCGCATCAACCAGCACGCACGTGGTTGACCGATCGCGCTAACCGGGTCGTGTACGGCGAGCGCATCTCGCCCGACGAAGCGCTACGGACGTGGGGCGCCCGCCTGACACGCGCGATCCCTCTCGACGAACTGCTGTTGCAGCTGGCCGAGACGTTGCGCAAGTCGATGCAACTGCGCAGTGCACAGATTTGGGCTGGCACCGACGGCCACTACGAAGTCGCCGCCATGGTCCCGCATCGCAACATGAAGCCGTACGAAGTCGGCGAGAAGGAACGCGCCGTGGTCAGCCGTGCCGGCGTCTCCGGCGGAACATGGCTGGACATCTGGCTGCCCGGTCTGGTCGAGAAGGCGAACACAGCTACCCGCGTCGCACCAATCGCACACAGCGGCGAGTTGCTGGGACTGATTGTGTGCGAGCGGCCCGCCGATCGTGCCAACTTCACCGAAGAAGACGACCGTGTGCTCACCGAGCTTTCGCGTCAAGTTGGACTCGCTTTGCACAACGTGCAACTCGACACCGCGTTGCAAGCCTCGCTCGACGAGTTGCGCGACACCAACGACGAGCTGCGCGCGTCGCGCGTGCGCATCGTTGCTGCTGGCGACGCCGAGCGGCGCAAGCTCGAGCGCAACCTCCACGACGGCGCGCAACAGCACCTGGTTGCTCTCGCCGTCAAGCTGCGGTTGGCAAAGGATTCAGTCGTCGACGACCCGGCCGATGCGGAAGCAATGATCGACGAGATTCGTGGCGATCTGCAGACCGCAATCACTGAACTGCGCGCACTCGCGCACGGCATCTTCCCCCCGCTACTCATGTCGGGCGGTCTCGCCGAAGCGTTGCCCGCCGCCGCGGCCCGCGCTGCGCTGCCGACGACAACCGACATCGTCGTCGGCCGTCATCAGCAAGAGGTTGAGGCCGCGGTCTACTTCTGCTGCATGGAAGCGATGCAGAACTCGGGAAAGCACGCTGGCGATGGCGCGTCAAGCGCCATCAAGGTTTGGGAAGGCGATTCAGCACTGCACTGGGAAGTCACCGACACTGGCCCCGGGTTCGACCTGGGCAGCGGAGCTAGCAGCGGCCACGGATTCATCAACATGCGTGACCGCATGGGTTCGTTCGGTGGAACGATCGAAGTGGCCAGCGCTCCCGGGTCCGGAACGACCGTTCGCGGCAAACTGCCGCTCGACTAGGAACGCATCGACCAGCTTGGGTCGCCGCCGGCTTCCCACAGCCGCCGCAGAACGCGCGGGGAGAGTTCGTCTTTGTTGACATACGCCGCTGCACCGCAGGTGCGCGCTGCGGGCGGCATGTCGGCCTCGGTATAGGTGGAGCAGAGAATCACCATCATCGCCGGGTGCGTGTCGGTGATGATCTTGGTCGCTTCCAGGCCGTCGAGCAGGCCCATGTTGATGTCCATCAACACGACGGACGGTTCGAGCTCGTTAGCCATAGCGACGGCTTCCTCGCCGGAGGTCGCCTCCGCGACCAGTTCGAAGTTTTGGACGCGGGTGATCACGGCACGCGCCGCGGCGCGGAACGGTGCCTGGTCGTCGACGACCAGCACACGCACGACAGCGGCATCGGCGTTAGCCGATTCGCCCACCTGTTCCATTAGTGGTACCTCCATGACACCGTCATGGTGTCACCTCAAACGGGTCCTGGGAATCGTGCTGCTACCTCACCGGGGGTGTGGCCTGCATCACCATCGGTCAGGTACACAAGGACGGCTGCGACCCGGCGATTGACATCGCGTTCCTCGCTGAGATGCAGCTTGGAGAAGATCGAGTTGATGTGCTTTTCGACGGCCCGTTCGGAGAGCACCAGCGCTGCGGCAATCGCCGCGTTCGACTTGCCTTGCGCCATCTCGCCGAGGACTTCGCGCTCGCGGGGCGTCAGAAAGTCGATCGGCGCCTTCGTAGCACGGCTCGACGAGGAAACGAGCTGCTCGACGACCTTCGGATCGATCACGGCACCGCCAGAGGCGACGACCCGGATCGCATCGACAAGGTCGTCGACATCGGCGACCCTGTCCTTCAACAGATAGCCACGGCGTTCGGAGCCTTGGGCCAGTAGGGCGACGGCGTAGGCGGGCGACACGTATTGGCTGAGCACGATGACGCCGATGTCCGGATGACTCAATCGCAGTGCCGCGGCGGCGCGAATGCCCTCGTCGGTGCCAGTTGGTGGCATGCGGATGTCGGTGACGACGACATCAGGTGTGGTGTTGTCGACAAGTTCGAGTAACTCGTCGTAACTTCCCGACGTACCAGCAAGCTCAAGGTCGCTGGTGGACGAGATCAGGCGCGCCAAACCGTCGCGCAAGAGCGCGTTGTCCTCAGCAATGACCACCCGAATCGGCACGTGCAAATTCTACG
>Ga0163152_10000484_pt1 | contig 69504 bp, 48 predicted proteins | sample OliLakLV19MP8IB2_FD_148635 | JGI IMG/M metagenome (GOLD analysis project Ga0163152, IMG submission 148635) | Freshwater microbial mat bacterial communities from Lake Vanda, McMurdo Dry Valleys, Antarctica - Oligotrophic Lake LV.19.MP8.IB-2 | ecosystem: Environmental > Aquatic > Freshwater >... | reverse complement strand
GTCCCGTTGCGGTCGCCGATCAGGCGTAGGCCGCTCCGGACACCCGCGCTCGAAGCGATCCGCGAGGACCGCATCGAATCCTCACCTTCTTTCGGGACCCGACTGCGTCTCGATTCGTCACGTTCATTCCGACTTCGAGAGGTTTCTTGACCATGATCCGCTCATTCTGTCTCGCCTTCACCCTGCTTCTCGCGCCCGCCATCCCACAAGAGAAGCAACCCGCGGCGCCGGTTCAACCGAGCTCGGCTGCGAACACGCCCACCTACCCCAACCCGTCGTGCCCGATCATGGGCAAGCCGATCTCGACGAAGCTGTTCGCGGACACGGAGATGGGGCGCATCTACATCTGCTGCAAGGCCTGCGTGAAGGACATCCAGGCCGATGTCGCCATCGCCTACAAGACCGCGTATCCGATCGACAAGAAGATCGAGAACAAGATCTGCCCCGTTACGGGCGGTGAGATCACCAAGGAGTCACCGACCGTCGTGCTCCAGGGTTTCCAGTTCTTCTTGCGCAGCGCAGGCGACATTCCGACGGCCCGCGCCAACTCACAAGTCGTGTTGGCCAGGCTCAACGATCCGAAGCTCGTCGACCTCGAGAACAAGACCTGTCCCGTCACGGGCGAGCCGACCGTGAAGAACGCCTTCGTCGTCATCGACGGAACGATCGTCCGGCTGTCTTCGGCGAAGCTTCTCGCAGACGTGGCGAAGGACCCGCCCAAGGTCCTGAAGAAGGCCAAGGAGATCCGCGCCCAGGAAGACACGGAGAGGGATGCCGGCAAGCCGCAGGACGGGACGAAGAAGCCGTGACCGTGGCCAGCCCGCCGATGCACGCACGCTGCCCGAGGAAGCCGCTTTTCCGCGCGCTCGTCCCCGTCCTTCTCATCGCTGGATGCGGAAGCGTTCCGCCGATGCCCGCGCCGCCCGCGACACATCCCGCTTCCCCCCTCGCGGTGGAAGCACCGGTGTCGAAGCGATCCGACGTATTGCTGTCCGTCACCCCGACTCCCTCGGGCGAGCCGGCGGAGGCACCGAAGCCGATGCCGGAGGGTCACGGCGGATGAAGGCGTACACGATCACGGCGCTCACGTTCGCTCTGGCTGGTGCGGGATGCACGACCGTCGCGGAGCAGCGCGAGCGGGACGTCAGCGAGGTCGGAAACATCGTGCACGAGCGCACGGGATACGCACTGGCCGCCCGACCCGGCGACGACGGATCGATGGGGCGGGAGGTCCTGGATCTCCTCGAGGGTCCACTGACGGAGGAGGCGGCTGTCAAGATCGCGCTGCTCAACAACCGCGCGGTGAGGGCAGCGCTCGCGGACCTGGGCGTGGCGTCGGCCGAGCTCGTCCAGGCGGGACTGCTCAGTAACCCCGTCTTCGTGGCCGACGCCAAGTTCTTCGAGAGCGGCACCGAGGTCGAGCTGGGCCTCGCGGAGTCCCTCTTCGACATCTTCTTCCTCTCCGCTCGCAAGCGCATCGCGGCCTCGGAATTCGAAGCCACGAAGGTTGGCATCGTGCGCGAGATCGTTCGCCTCACTCACGACGTCAGACGGGCATTCGTCGGCGTGCGGGCGGCACGTCAACTGGTCCAGGTCGAGGCCGAAGTCCTGCGCGCGTCCAACGCGTCCGTCGACCTCATGACCGAGCTCCACCGGGCAGGGAACGTGACCGACCCGGAGCTCACGACCGAACAGGTGTCTCTTGCGCGCGCCAGGTTGGGGGTCGCGCGTGCTGAGGCGGCTGCTGTCGAAGAACGGGAGTCCCTCAACGTGCTCCTCGGATTGTGGGGCGACTCGATCGCGTGGACCGTCGAGGGCACGCTGCCGGAGGACGCTGGCCTGGAGTTCGATTTCGACCTCATCGAGACTCGCGCAATCACGGCGAGCCTCGACCTGGCCGAGATCCGAGCCAGAGCTACGGCGCACGCGCGCCGCGCGGGCATCGTCGGCTGGGAAGCGGTCTTCGCGCCCGGCGAGGTCGGCCTCTCCGCCAAGCGCGAGGCCAGCAACGAAGAATGGGGCCTTGGACCGGCACTGGGGTTCAGCCTGCCCGTGTTCGATGCCGGTGGGCCGCGCAGGGCAGCTGCCGCCTCTCTGCTCGAGGAGTCGCTCAGTCATCACATCGCGGTGGCCGTCGAGGTGCGCTCGGCGGCGCGCCGCCTGCGCGAGCGCTCGATCGCACTGCGCGACCAGGCCCGGTTCATCCGCGAGGAGGAACTCCCCAAGGCCAAGCGTCTCGTGCGCGAAACGTTGCGCAACTACAACGCGATGCAGGTCGGAGTCTTCGCCGTCCTGATCGCCAAGCAGAACGAGATCGACGCCGCCCGGAACTATGTGACCACGCTGCGCGAGACCTGGATGGCCCAGCTCGACATCGAAGAGCTAGTCGCCGGAAGCCTCAACGCAGAGCGCGTCTCGTTCGGGGGGCCGAAATCGATATCCGAAGCGCAAACGACCTCGATGCAAGGACCACACTGAGATGACGCCTTCTCGCCGAAACTTCCTGCTGCACTCGTCATCCGCGGCCCTGGCCGGCAGCCTGCTGCCGTACGCCCTGCGCGCCCAGCCGGCGTCGACGCTGTCTCCCGCCGAGCTCGCCGCGGCACTCCTCCCTGGTCGGCCGAGCGTCGACTACGTTCCGACCGTCACTCCCAACGGGGTGGCACTGCCGCACCGCGTCGTGAACGGAGTCAAGGTCTTCCACCTCGTCGCTGAAGATGTCGAGCACGAGTTCGCCTCGGGCATGAAGGCGCATTGCTGGGGTTACAACGGCCGGGTCCATGGCCCGACGATCGAGGCGGTCGAAGGCGACCACGTGCGTATCTACGTGACGAACCGTCTCGACGTGCCGACGAGCGTCCACTGGCATGGGCTGCTGATCCCCAACGGAATGGACGGGGTCGGCGGCCTCACACAGCGCACGATTCCTCCCAAGGACACCTTCAAGTACCAGTTCGTGCTCCGCCAGCACGGCACCTACATGTACCACGCGCATCACGACGAGATGACGCAGATGGCGATGGGCCTGATGGGCATGTTCGTCATCCACCCTCGGAACCCGCCGGCGCCGCCACCGGATCGCGACTACACCATCCTGCTGAGCGAATGGAGCCTGCGGCCCGGTGCAAGGCGGCCCGATCCCAACGAGATGAGCGACTTCAACGTCCTCACGTTCAACGCCAAGATCGCGCCCGCGACGGAGCACCTCGTCGCCCGTACCGGCGAGCGTGTACGGATCCGGATCGGGAACCTCTCGGCGATGGATCACCACCCGATCCACCTTCATGGGCATTCCTTCCTCGTCACGGAGACGGATGGGGGAGTCATCCCCGAAGCAGGTCGTTGGCCCGAGGTGAGCGTGCTCGTGCCGGTGGGCAGCACACGAACGATCGAGTTCGTGGCCGACAATCCGGGCGACTGGGCATTCCACTGCCACATGACGCACCACGTCATGAACCAGATGGGTCACGGAATTCCCAACCTGATCGGCGTCGATCCGAGCCTCTTCGACGAGAAGCTCGCGGAGATCGTCCCCGAATTCGAGGGCATGGGGATGGCAATGGCGGGCGAGCCCGACGACTCCGTCCCGCCGAACAGCCTGCCCATGATCAGCTCGCGTGGCGCTTTCGGCTACGTGACCATGAGCGGGATGTTCACGGTTCTCGAGGTCCGGGACCAGCTGACGGGAAGCGAGCCCCCGGGTCCGTATGCGCACCCCGCTGGAACCTTGGCCGAATCCGCCTCACGAGAGGACCTGGATGCCGACGGCATCGAAGCCTGACGGTGGGGGGGGACGCAGGCCTCGGCTGCGTGAAGAAGCTCCGAAAGGACCCGCTGAAGTACCTGGCCAAGATCGACCAGTCCTCGAGCAAACAGCCCGGCCAAGGTGGCAAGCACAAGGACGACGGCCACAAGCACGACGGCCCGCACTGAGGCGCGCTCGGAGAAGCTGAGAACAGTCCGCGGCGGGTCATCTACAGCGCTGCGCACAGGGATCGAACCGGCCGGTGCCTTCGACCGCCGCGCCGGTTCGCGCGGCGGACATTTCTCTCGTCCCTCGATCGCGCCCCGTGAACCAGGACGCCATTCGAGAGGTTGAACTTCGAGCTCGTGCTGAAGTTCGCGGCGTTGCGGTACCGCATTTGGTATCTGCGCCGGCCGCCGTCGAGGGGAACGCCACCTTGGGTGTGCAAGGGAGCGACCCTGCCCTGGGTGGGTCAACTCTTGTTCGCCGGATGAGTCCGTTCTCGATTGCCGCCCGCAGATGTCCTCGACCGAACTGCTAACATGGACGAATCGACGTCCTGCTCGAGGCAGCGAGCCTCGACGTGGCACGGTCTGAAGTGGCGAACGATGCGCGCCGGCGCATCGAAGGGAATTCGCGATGAATGGAATCTGGACTCGGCTTCTCCTCATGATCGCGGCGGTCGCTGCGATGACCCTGCTCGCTTCCTCGACCGATGCCTCACGGGCGTTGGTCGGCACGGGCACGGGATCCGTGTCGGGGGTCGTGCTCGATGTCCACGGGCATCCCGTCGCCGGCGCGAACGTCGAGATCGTCGATGGCAATCACCACACGGTCCAGACGGCCATCTCTGGCCGTCGAGGACGCTTTACGTTCTCGCACCTCGACCCGGGTTCCTACGTGGTCAACGCAGAGAAGCACGGTGTCGGGCACGGATCGACAACGGCCCAGATTCACGCTCACCACGACACTCAGGTTCACGTTACCCTCCATTGAACGTACCGCCACCGCAACAGCCCGTCGGGAGAACCCCGGCCTGACACGGCCTGGGGTGCGCCCGTGCCTTCGATGCGGGAGTTGCTGCCACTGATCCAGCACGTGCGCTCGGTAGCACGCACGCGGCCTGGTACCGCTCACGCCCGCGCTTTCTGGGTTTCGCTCGTGCCGAGTGGCGTCCAAGAACTCAGAGACTGAGAAGAATTCGAAGTCTCTCGCGCCGCGGAGCGGCGCCACCAGGATCGAGAGGCCGTACGATCGATTTTCTCTCGGCCTCTCAGAGACTGAGAAGAATTCGAAGTCTTTCGCGCCGCGGAGCGGCGCCACCAGGATCGGAGAGGCCGTATGATCGATTTTCTCTCGGCCTCTCAGGCGAGGGGTGTAAGGAACTCGGACGCGCCGCGTCTGCCGGGGAGGACATCGGAAAGACCATGAAGCAAGCCCACGCAGCCGATCAGGACGCACGCCCAGAGCCTCAGGGGCCCGCCCGCGCACTCGACCCCGTGTGCGGCATGCAAGTCGATCCCGCCAACGCGCGCGGCGGCTCAGCGGTTCACGAAGGAGTCGAGTACTCGTTCTGCAACAAGGGTTGCCGCGAGGAGTTCCTTGCGCATCCGGACAAGTACCTGCAGTCGTCCACAGCGCAGGTGCAGCCGCGTCGCGGCACCGCCTCGGCCCCGGCGGTTCCTGCGGCCACCGCAGCGCGGCCGGCCTCAGAGGGCGCAGGGGCGGGGACGATCTACGTCTGCCCGATGCACGCGCAGATTCAGCAGGACGGCCCGGGCTTCTGCCCGATCTGCGGCATGGCCCTCGAGCCGAAAGTCGCCACGGCCGAGGCGCCCGACGACACCGAGCTGCGCGACATGACGCGGCGCTTCTGGGTCTGCCTGGCCTTGTCGCTGCCGACGCTCGTGCTGGCGATGGCGGAGATGATCCCCGGTCTGCGCGGTCGCATCCCGCCCGTGACGTCGGGCTGGTTGCAGCTCGCCCTGTCGACCCCGGTCGTGCTGTGGGGCGGGGCGCCCTTCTTCGAGCGCGGCTGGGCCTCGATCCTCAATCGCCGCGCGAACATGTTCACGCTGATCGCCCTCGGCACCGGCGCGGCGTACGTCTTCAGCCTGTTCGTGCTCCTGTTCCCGGGGCTCGTGCCGCAGGCCTTCCACCACGGCAGCGGCGCGCTGCCTATCTACTTCGAGAGCGCGGCCGTGATCGTCACGCTGGTGCTCCTCGGCCAGGTGCTCGAGCTGCGCGCGCGCGCCGCGACATCGGGTGCGATCCGGGCCCTGCTGCGGTTGAGCCCCAAGAGCGCACGACGCGTGCGGGAGGACGGCGCCGAGGAGGACGTGCCGGTCGAGCACGTCCAGGTCGGCGATCGCCTGCGCGTCCGCCCCGGCGAGCGCGTGCCCGTGGACGGGGTCGTCGTCGAGGGATCGAGCGCCGTCGACGAATCCATGCTGACGGGCGAGCCGATCCCGGTGGAGAAGCATCCCGGAGAGCGCACCACCGGCGGCACGCTGAACGGCTCGGGCAGCTTCGTCATGCGCGCCGATCGCGTGGGCGCGGAGACCTTGCTCGCCCGCATCGTGGCGCAAGTGGCCGAAGCCCAGCGAAGCCGTGCGCCGGTGCAACAGCTCGCCGATCGACTCTCGGCCTGGTTCGTGCCGGCCGTGGTTCTCGTGGCCGTGCTGACGGCGCTCACGTGGGGCCTCTTCGGTCCCGAGCCGCGCCTGGCGTACGCGTTCACCAACGCCGTGGCCGTGCTGATCATCGCCTGTCCGTGCGCGCTGGGCCTCGCCACACCGATGTCGATCATGGTCGGCATCGGGCGCGGCGCCCAGATGGGCGTGTTGGTTCGCGATGCCGAAGCCCTCGAGCGCCTGGAGCGCATCGACACGCTCGTGGTCGACAAGACCGGCACGCTGACCGAAGGGAAGCCGCGCCTCGTGACCGTCGCCACGGCGAACGGCGTCGCCGAGCGGGAGCTGCTCTCCTACGCCGGCGCGCTGGAGCGCGCGAGCGAACACCCGCTGGCCGCGGCTGTGATGGCCGGCCTGCGCGAGCGCGGGATCGAGCTCGCCGACGCGTCCGACTTCCGCGCCCTGCACGGCAAGGGTGTCACGGGAAAGGTCTCCGGCCACGCGGTCGCCCTGGGGAACGCACGCCTCTTCCAGGAGCTCGGCATCGAGCCGGGCGCGCTCGCTGAGCAGGCCGAGAAGCTGCGCCGTGACGGCCAAACCGTCGTGTTCGTGGCCATCGACGGACGTCCTGCAGGCCTGCTCGGCGTCGCTGATCCGATCAAGGAGTCGTCGCGCGAAGCCTTGAAGGTGCTGCACGACGAGGGCGTGCGGGTCGTCATGGCGACCGGCGACGCACGCACGACGGCCGAGGCGGTCGCGCGCGAGCTCGGGATCGAGGAGGTTCAGGCCGAGCTGCAGCCAGCCGACAAGGAAGCGCTGATTTCACGCATGCAGGCCGAGGGTCGCCACGTGGCGATGGCCGGCGACGGCGTGAACGACGCTCCCGCGCTCGCGCGCGCCGAAGTGGGCATTGCCATGGGCACGGGCAGCGACGTCGCCTTGGAGAGCGCCGCGATCGCCCTCGTGCGCGGCGACCTGCGCGGCCTCGGCCGCGCGCGGCGCCTTTCGCGCGCGACGATGAGGAACATCCGCCAGAATCTGGCCTTCGCCTTCCTCTACAACGTGCTGGGCGTTCCGATCGCGGCCGGAGTGCTGTACCCCATCTTCGGCATGCTGCTCTCGCCCATGATCGCCGGTGCCGCCATGAGCCTCTCGTCCGTGTCGGTGATCGCGAACGCGCTGCGCTTGCGGAAGGTCAGGCTCGACTGAAGCAGTGAGCGGGGTTGGCGGAGATCTCGTAGCCTCGTCAGGCGAATGAGCTAGCAGACGCAAGACCATGGCATCGCACTTCCGCAAGTTCACGCTCACGGCGCACGTCGTCCTGTCCGTCGGCTGGCTCGGCGCGGTCGTCGCCTACCTCGCTCTGGCCGTCGCCGGCTTGACCAGCGACACACCCCTGACGGTGCGTGCGGCGTTCCTCTCGATGGACCTCATCGGCTGGTACGTCATCGTCCCGTTTGCGCTCGCCGCATGGGCAGCCGGGCTCGTCGTGTTGCCTGTCATGGCATCCGCCGCCCGGCGACCGCGCAGGGCCCGCATCGTCACGATCCACGCCATCGCCTTGCTCCTGGTGGTCGTCGTCATCCACCTCAGCGGCGGTGGCATGTCGAGCCACTGAAGGTCGTCGGCTCTCAGAGACTGAGAAGAATTCGAAGTCTCTCGCGCCGCGGAGCGGCGCCACCAGGATCGGAGAGGCCGTACGATCGATTTTTTCTCGGCCTCTCAGAGACCGAGAAGAATTCGCTGTCTCTCGCGCCGCCGAGCGGCGCCACCAGGATCGGAGAGGCCGTACGATCGATTATTCCTCGGCCTCTCAGCGCTCGGTCCGCGTTACGGATCGACGCGCAGGATCAAAGCGCGCGAGGGGATGTCGTCGACCATGCCGAACAGCATGTACCAACCCACCGGCAGGACGTTGACGTCGGTGGGCAGCGTGAAGCGAACCGACGTGCCCGACTGACTGGGAACGAGCTCGAGCCGCCTGGGAATCCCGCCGTCGACCCAGTGCGTGGTCGATTGCAGGCCCATCAGCACGAGACGCGTAAGCTGCGTCTCCGGGAACACGCGCATCGAAAGCGCCTCCCCGCGCCTGGGAGCCGAGTTCGAGAGCTGCGAGAGGACCGGCCGAACGCCGCGGAACAAGTACGGCGGGCTCCAGGCCTCGATGTCCGACGAGGTCGGCCCGTACTGGAACTTGATCTGCGTTCCCCCCGTCGTCAGCACGCGGCCGTCGGGGACGAGCAGCGTCACCGCGTGGTACTCGCGGAAGTGCGTCATGTCGCCGACGCGCCGCCATTGACCGTTGCTCGGATCGAAGACGTCGCAGCGCTTGACCACGCCGAGGATGTTCGGCTCGGCGCCGGCGTGCTGCTCGGCATCGCCCGCCGCGACGAGGATGTGTCCGTCGGGCAAGTACACGACCTCGGCCTGCATCCGCGGCAGGGTGGGGTTCGTCCCCGTGCTCCACGTGTTGGAGCTCGGATCGAAGAACTCGACCATCGGCCTGATGGTCTGGGCTCCCTGCCGCACGCCGATCGCCACCGCGCGCCCGTCCGTCAAATGGATCAGCGAATGGTCGCTGTGGTTCGGAAAGCCGCGGTTCTGGAATTGGAACGGGACGTTCTGCGTCCACTGTCCGATCGCGGGATCGAACAGCTCGGGCGAGGATCCCCACGTGCGCAGCACGCGACCGTCGTAGAGCAGGGCGCAGGGCGGGAACTCGAGCGGCGAGTTCATCGTGTCCGTGAAAGACCAGCCCTGGTCGTCCGGGGTGTACAGCTCGCACGTGTCCGTGCGCGCGGCGGCCGGCGCGGTCCCACCGCCCATGATGAGCAAGCGCCCGTCATTCAGGCGCGCGAGCCCCGGATACCACCGGCCCTGGGTCAGCAGCATGTCGCCCTGCTGCGCCCACGTGTTCGCCAGGGAGAACCGCTTGACCCACGGGATCGCGTTCGTGAACGACCCCGGCGCAGATGGGTTCTGCCCGCCGACGATGAGCACGCTGCCATCGGCGAGCAGCGTCGAATTCATGCAGCCCTGTTCGGACCCGGAGCCGTTCGGCAACACCTTGTTCCCCGTGACCGGGTCGAACACGATCGGGTCGACCGTGTCGTGGCAGTAGAGGATCGTGCCGTCGGGTCGCAGGACGCCGATGTCGGTCCCGTCGAGGACTTCCGGCAGCGTGTCACCGATCACGGCCCAGGATCCCGTGTTCGTCTCGGGCACGAGCGAGAAGTCGCGCACGTTGGCACCGGCGATCAGCGTCGCCGCGACCTCCTGGTAGGCGCGTTCGAGCGATGCCACGCCCAGCCGGTAGGACCCGGAGGGCACGAAATCGAACACGTAGCCGCCGTTGGCCGCCGTGCGCGCTTCGCGGAAGAAGCCGAGCCCGGGCGTGAAGAGCGTCACACGCGCGGAGGCCACCGGCTGGCTCGTGGCCGCCAGTCGTACGACACCGCTCAACGACGCGTCGAGCAGGCGACGCGAGCCGGGGGGGATGGGCTGCTGGCCCGGAGCCACGGATCCGGAGGAGAGCGCAGCCAGGAGGGCGGCCATGTGCCAGACCCGTCGAAAGCACGGAGCAGGAGTGGATCGAGCCATGGTGATCAGCCTCCTCGATCGAGCGTAGCACGGATCGCAAAGCGTGGTCGGCCCGCTGCTCGCTGGCGTGCGCGTTGACGCGCGGCCCACTCGCGCGGCCCACTCGCGCGACACGGTGGTCGAGTCGCTCCGTGGCGACACTTGCCAGCAGTCATCCTTGCCCGAGAGCTCACACGAACGTTCCTGCCCCACGCGTGCGTTGGTCGCCCTGCTGGCGATCCTTCTCGCCGTGCGCCTGGTGTGGGTGCCCGTGCACCTGGCGGCGGAACCTCACACCGGCGGCTACCAATCGGCAACAGCGTCTGCGCCGTTCCTCACCGACGGGCACGTCGATAGGCCGCGATCCTCGCACACTTGGGACTCTCGACCGAGCCCCCGCGCCTGGCACCGGCACGCGCACCGCCCGAGTTCGAGTTCGAGTTCGCGAAGTAGCCGCGGCTCGTGCGCACGTCGTCGGATCCTGTACCTGAGGGCAGCGCGGGCCGGCGGAGCCATGCTGTCCCACACCGCGGCCGTCGTCCAAGCGACCGGCCGAGGCGCCGCAATGCACCCTTCCAGCCACCTCGCTGCCGGGACAACGCCGTCGAGTACGGCCCGACGCGACGAACGCAGCTCTCCGGAGCTCCATTGCAGGCCGGGAACCCCGGGCTCATGCACTTGGATGTCCGATCCCCGACCCTGAAGGCCCGGACCCGCTGCCGATCGAACGACCATCGGCCAGGGATTCAGGACCCGGCCGTCGCACGGCGGGCGATCGCTCGAGGGGTATGCAGTCGGCGGATGCCGGCACGCGCACCGCATAGCGCCGAACGGCTTTGAAGAAATCGGGGCGAGGCGTTCAAGCGTTGCAGGACAGCCACCGCAGCAGGGGCAGCGTGCATTGAGCAACCGCGGTGCGAGAGTTGCTGAGCGCCGTAGTTCGGACCGAGCCGTTCAACCGTCAGGAGAAATCATGCATCCGCGCACGCCCGTCCTCGCCATCGCTCAAGTGATCGCGGCAGCACTCCCGGCCCTGGGCCAGAGTGGCCCGCCCTTCGTGTCCGTTCCTCCCGGGTTCGGCCTGGTCTTGCACACGAGCGGGCTCGACTTCCCCACCGCGATCGAGTTCGCGGGCAGCAGCCTGTGGATCACGGAAGGCGGGTTCCTCCCGGGAGTCGCGCCCAAGATCAAGCGCATCGACGGCGCGCCGGGCAGCACCACCGCTGTGACGATCCTGTCGGGTCCCGATCTCCCGCCCGGAGCTTTGCGCGGTCCGCTCACCGACATCACGCACCGCGACGGATGGCTCTGGATCACCCACCACGCGACGGGGGCGAACGGCTGGCGCGTGGGCGCCATCTCGCGCTTCCAGCCCGGTGACCCGGTCGGCACGTTCACGACCGTGATCACCAACCTGCCGTCGGCCGGCGATCACCACACGGACGCGCTGGTCTTCGGAGCCGACGGTCGCGCGTACTTCTCCATCGGCACCGCGACGAACTCGTCGGTCGTCGGACCGGACAACGAGATCCTCGAGGGTTGGCTGGCCGGCGCACCGACCTTCCACGATTTCCCGGCCAAGGACGTCGTGCTGAGCGGTTTGGAGTTCCAGACGCTCGTTCCGTTCGTACTCGATCCCACGCGGACGCTGCACACTCCGCCCTTCGGGGCCTTCGGCTCGGGTTTCGTGCCCACCGGTGCCGTGGTGACCGCGCCGACCCCGGCCGCACCGCAGGAGGGCATGATCGCCGGCAACGGCGCCGTGTACTCCTTCGATCCTGCGTCGGCGAACCCGACCGCGACGCTGCGGCTCGAGGCGTGGGGGTTCCGCAACCCCTACGGCCTGGGATTCGACCCGGCTGATCCGACGCGCCTGATCGTCTCCAACAATGGTGCGGACATCCGCGCCGCGAACCTCGGCAACGGCCTGCGCCTCATCGGCGCCCATCCGATCGCCAACGATCTGGAGGACGTCTTCGCGTTCGCTGTGGGAGGTGCCGAGGAGTTCTTCGGGTGGCCGGACTTCTTCCACCACCCCACGGCGGGGATCCCGCTGCCGATCACCGATCCTATTTTCTGCAACCACCCGCCGCGGCTGCGCATCCGCTGCCCCCAGTTCGTGTTCGACGCCGCTTTCCGAGCCACGTTGACGGTGGAGTCCGCGCTGGTTCAGCTCGAGATCAACTCGTCGGCGAACAAGTTCGACTTCTCCACGAACGCCACGTTCCAGTTCATGGGAAACATGTTCATCGCGGAGACAGGTGCGTTCGCCCCGACGACCGGGGCGACGCAGTTCACGGGGCACAAGGTCGTGCGCGTCGACTTGCAGGCGGGCACCTCGCACGACTTCCTGGTGAACACCGGTGCGAACCCCGCGCAGCTTTTCGATCCCACGAACTTCAACAAGCCGATCGACGTGCGCTTCCGCGACGCGACGATGCTCGTGGTGGATCTGGGCGTGTTCGTCCCGAGCCTGAACCTGGTCGCTCCAGCCTCCGGCAAGATCTGGGCGCTCGCGCGACTTTGAGAAAGTTCCCCGGCCGGGCGCGTGCTGAACGTAGTCGCCCCGGCCGCGGACCCTTCCGCAGACGAAGTGGGGGGCTCGACCGATGAGCGTGAACGTCGCGTGAAGCGGCAACCCCGCGCGAGGAACGTGGCGTCGCAGCCTCGGCTCGGGTGCGTCGAGGACAATCCGGTCAACCGGAAGGTCACGAACATGCAGCTTTCGCGTCTGGGCGTGCGCCTCATCGACATCGCCGGGACGGAGTCGAAGCCCTCGCGCTCATGTCGCGCATGAACTACGCCCTCGTGCTCATGGCCTGCCAGATGCCCGAGATGGACGGTTTCGAGGCCACGCGCCGCATTCGCGCGATCGAGCGCGGCGGATTGCACACGCCGATCGTGGCCACGACCGCCAATGCGATGAACGGCGACCGCGATCGCTGCATGCAGGCGGGGATGGACGACTACATCTCGAAGCCGGCGACGCTGTTGACGTATCACGGTGTGCTGGCGCCGGCCGCTGTGTGGCTGCCAAGTTCAGCGTGAACGCGCTCGAGAAGTGCTGCGAACTGCACGCACGGCGGCTCAAACGGCGAAAAACCTCCACGGCCGAGTGCCGCGCTCGATCCCACGGCCACGGCTCGCAGCCTGAAGCGCCCCACTCGCGCGGCACGGTGGTCGAGTCGCTCCGTGGGGCAGGCTTGCCTATACTTGCCAGCAGTCGACCTTGCCCGAGAGCTCACACGATCGTTCCTGCCCCACGCGTGCGTTGGTCGCCCTGCTGGCGATCCTCCTCGCCGTGCGCCTGGTGTGGGTGCCCGCGCACCTGGCGACGGAGCCTCACACCGGCGGCTACCGATCGGCGACCGCGTCTGCGCACGACGAGCCCACCGAGCACGATCACGAGCATGCTCAGAGTCACGAACAAGAGCACGACGACGACGACGGGGATCACAACCCACATCCGGCCGCCGACCACCTCGCTGATCTGATCGCGCGCCCGGTCGGGGACGGTCCCGGCTTCGCGTTGATGCCGCTCCAGGCCGCGTGTTTGGAAAGCCTTCTGGAGCCGAGCGATTGCTTTGGTTTGCAACGGGGCCAAGAGGCTCCGAAGCCGCCTCCACCGCGCTCGAGTCGAGCGCGGGCTCCACCCGCGGCCTGATCCCGTTGCGGACGCGACCCGACCGGGTCGCGATCCTGCAGCGCTGCCCGTGCGGATCACCGCGTGACCGTCCTGCTGGAAGAGCAGTGACTTGGAGATTCGCGCCGCCCGCCTGACCGGGTGCAGCGCCTCGTCACCATCCGTTTCCGACTGGCCGTGCCGAAGTCACGCCGAGCCGGACAGTCCGCCCAGGGCCGAGGCTCTGGATGACGTGTTGACTCTGCCCGCTCTCGCCTCCCGCCACGGCCATTCTCATGAAGACCATCGCCAGCGTCCTCGGCCTGCCTCTCATTTTCTGCCTTTCGCTGCTTCCAGGTTGCTCGCCCGACTCGGCAGGTGATGCCGCGAAGGGGTCCGCCACCGTGGACGAGATCGCGCCGGTCACCACGACGCTGTTCGGCGAAAAGGTGCTCCTCTTCATGGAGCATCCACCGCTCGTTCGCGGCGAGCCAGCACGTTTCCTCGTCCACCTGAGTGTCCTCGCGACGGGGGAGCCGGTGCGCACGGGTCGGGTCACGCTGTCGATCGGGACGACGAACTTGATCGCGGAAGGTCCCAAGCGTGACGGGCTCTTCGTGCCCGAAGGCGGCGTCGAATCGGCCGGTCGTCTGCCTGCCAAGCTCGTCGTCACGAGCGAGCAGGCTCAGGAGACCCTCGACCTTGGCGAGGTCGTCGTTCACGCGACCTCGGCGGAGGCTCGTCACACGGCCGAGTCGGACGTAGCCGAGGATCCTGCAGGGGCGGTGCCGTTCCTCATGGAGCAGCAGTGGAAGATCAGCCTGCTGCTCTTCGAGGCCGAGCCCAGGACGCTTTCGCGACGCCTTGCGGTGCCCGCGCAGACGCGCTCGCCGGAAGGAGCCGAGGCCGTCGTCATCCCGCCCACGGCTGGACGCCTCTCGGCACCCGAGAGCGGCCGGTGGCTCCGCAGCGGCGACACGGTCGAGGTGGGTCAGATCCTGGCCTACGTCGAGCCGCTGCTGGGAGCCGCGGACACGGCGCAAATCCAGGCGCTTCAGCTCGAGTTCGACCTCAAGGCACTCGACGTCGTGCGCGCCACCGGCGAGGCCGCAGCCCGGCTCGACTTCGCGCAGCGCGAGCGCGAGCGCATCGCGAAGTTGCGCGAGCACGGGCTCAGCACGGCGCAGCAACTGGACGAGGCCGAGAGGGATCTCGCGCTGGCGAAGAGCGCGGCAGAGGCGGCTCGTGCAACGAAGACGTCCCTCGATCTGATCCAGTCCGGGCGGAACGAAGCTTCCGAGGGATCGAAGGGACGAGCCTCCCGGCTGCCGATCGCATCCCCACTGCGCGGGACCGTCATCTCCGCGACGCGGGTGGCAGGGGAGATCGTCGAGGCGAGCGAGGTCCTGTTCCGCATCCGCGACACTTCACGTTTGTGGGTCGAGGGGCGCGTGTCGGAGTACGACCTCCCGCTCCTCGGCGATTCCGCGTCCGCCGTCCTGACCTTGATCGGCCTGCCGGACGCTCGTTTCGAGCTCGGTGGAGCCGCCGGGGCCTTAATGATCCTGCCGACGGTCGATCCCGTGTCACGCACGGCCGTCCTGCGCGGTGAGATCGTGAACGCCACTGGATCGATCCAATCCGGGATGCTGGGCGAGCTCCAGATCGCCACGGCCACGATCGGGGCACAGGTGGTCGTCCCGGTCGAAGCCGTGGTCATGGACCAGGGCCTGCCCACCGCCTACGTGATGCTCGAGGGCGAGCTGTTCCAGAAGCGCGACCTGGAACTCGGCGTCACGGACCGCGGATTCGTCGAGGTCCGACGTGGGCTCTCGGCCGGCGAAAGGGTGGCCACCCGGGGCGCGTACCTCGTGAAGCTCGCAGCGGCGTCCCCAGCATCTTTTGGCGCCGGACACCAGCACTGAGAAGGAGCGCATGTGATCAACCTTCTCATCCGCTGGTCGCTGAACAACCGATTCGCCGTCCTGCTCGTCGCCGCCATCCTGATGGGCATCGGCGCGTACGTGGCAGTGCGCATGCCGGTCGACGTCTTTCCGGACCTGACCGCTCCGACCGTGACCGTGCTCGTGGAGGGGCACGGCATGTCGCCGCTGGAGATGGAGACGCTGGTGACGTTTCCGATCGAGAGCGCCCTCAACGGAGCTGCCGAGGTGAGGCGGGTGCGATCGGGCACAGCCGTTGGCATTGCCGTCGTCTGGGTCGAGTTCGAGTGGGGCGCCGACGTGTATCGCGCGCGGCAGACCGTGACCGAGCGACTCGCGACGGTGGCAGGCACCCTGCCGGCCCAAGTCGACCCGCCCAAGCTCGCGCCGGTCTCTTCGATCATGGGCGAGATCCTCTTCATCTCGCTGACCTCCGACCGACACGACCAACTCACTCTTCGATCCACGGCGTCCACCCAGGTGCGTCGCCGCCTGCTTTCGATCACGGGTGTGTCGCAGGTCACACCCATCGGCGGTGACCAGAAGCAGTACCAGGTGATCCTGGCCCCCGAACGACTGCAGGCTTACCAGATCGGGATCCCGGAGGTGGTCCGCGCCCTGCAGGAGACGAATGAGAACGTTGCCGGCGGTGTCCTGACGAGCGGCCCGTTGGAGACGATCGTCGAGGGCATCGGCCGCGTCCGGGACCCGGAAGACCTCGCGTCGACCGTGGTCGCGTCGCGGAACGGTGTGCCCATCCGAGTGGGAGACCTGGGCGTCGTCAGCGTAGGGGCAGCGCTCAAGCGCGGCATGAGCGCCTCTTCGCGGCGCGGCCCGAACTGGGAGCCGATCATCGAATCGGGCGTGATCCTCGCGATCCAGAAGCAGCCTGGAGCGAACACGCTCGAGCTGACGAGGCGGCTCGATCAGGTCCTCGAGGAGACCCAGCGGGGGCTTCCCGATGGCATGCGGATCAACAAGGACCTCTTTCGACAAGCGACGTTCATCGAGAACTCGGTGCGGAACACGACCGAAGCGCTGCTCGAAGGCGCCTTGATGGTGACCTTGGTCGTGATCGCCTTCCTGGCGAGCGCGCGCGCAAGCCTGGTCACCTTGCTCGCATTGCCGATGTCGTTGCTCGTCGCCGTGCTGGGACTCCAGCTTCTCGGCGGGAACATCAACACCATGACGCTCGGCGGGATGGCGATCGCGATCGGAGCGCTCGTCGACGACGCGATCATCGACGTGGAGAACGTCGTACGACGCCTCCGGGAGAACAGCCGGCTGCCAGACCTTCAGCGCAGGCCTGTCTTGCAGGTGATCTACGCGGCCAGCGTGGAGGTGCGCACATCGATCGTGCTTGCCACGGTGATCATCCTCCTCGTGTTCGCACCGCTGTTCTTCCTGTCCGGCGTCGAAGGGCGACTGCTGAAGCCGCTGGGGATCGCTTTCGTCGTGTCCCTGACCGCGTCCATGGTGACCGCGCTCACGCTCACTCCGGCGCTGTGCTCGTTCCTGCTACCCCGAAGCCGGACTGTCCTGAGCGGCGCCGAACCTCGTTTGGTGGCCTGGCTCAAGCGCGCGTACGCGCGCCCCCTCGAGTGGGCGCTCGCCCACCCTTGGATGATCGCGCTGCCGGCCGTCGTCCTGCTCGTCTGGAGCCTCGTGGTCGGTGCACGCATGGGGCGCAACTTCCTGCCGGAGTTCAACGAAGGCGCCCTGGTGGTCGGCCTCGTCACGGTGCCGGGCACGTCGCTCGCTCAGAGCGACCAGCTGGCGCATCTCGTGGAAGAGGCCTTGATGAAGCACCCCGAGATCGCCGCGATCGGCCGGAGGACCGGCCGCGCCGAGGAGGACGAGCACGTGCAAGGCGTCGAGGCGAGCGAGATCGACCTGACGCTCGACATGGAGGCTCCGCAGAGGCTCGGACTTCCGCGACGCACGAAACCCGAGCTCTTGGAAGCGTTGCGACGCGATCTCCAGGCGATCCCCGGTGTGCAGGCGACCTTCGGTCAGCCGATCAGCCACCGCATCGACCACATGCTCTCGGGCACGCGTGCCAGCGTGGCCGTGAAGATCTTCGGCGAGGATCTCGCGACGCTGGGCGACCTCGCCCGGCGCGTCGAGGACCGCATGCGGGCAGTTCCAGGCGTGGTGGACCTGTCCTCGGAGCAGCAGGTGCAGGTTCCATCGCTGCGCGTCGAGTTCGATCGACGAGCCATGGCGCTCCACGGATTGCGCATTGCGGATCTGGCCCGGACCCTCGAGGCCGCGACGCGCGGGACGCTCGTGGGCCAGGTCCTCGAGGGGCCGAACGCCTTCGATCTCGTCGTCCGGACACGCGGCGCTGCGGAGCTGTCGAACGACGTGCTCGCCCGCACGCTCGTATTCACGCCGGGCGGTGCGAGCATCCCCTTGGGCGCCGTCGCCGCGCTGCGGGAGGATCGAACCCCGAACTTCATCAGCCGCGAGAACGTTCAGCGCAAGATCGTCGTGATGTGCAACGTCTCGGGTCGCGACGTGCGCAGCGTCGTGGACGAAATCCGCGGGAGGATCGAGGGCAGTGTGACGATGCCGCCCGGCTACACGATCGAGTACGGGGGTCAGTTCGAGAGCGGTGCGGCGACCGGCAACCGCCTGGCCTGGCTGGGCGCGATCATCGTGTTGAGCATCGCCGGATTGATCCAGTTCATGTTCAAGTCCGCCCGTGAGACCGCCTTGATCATGCTCAACCTGCCGCTGGCGCTGATCGGCGGCGTTCTGGGCGTCCAACTCTCGGGTGGAACACTCTCCGTCGCTTCGATGATCGGCTTCATCACCGTCTTCGGCGTGGCCGCCCGCAACGGGATCATGATGGTCTCGCACATCCGCCACCTCCGGGATGTCGAAGGTGTGAGAGACCTCCGTACCGCGGTCAGGAGAGGCGCGATGGAGCGGCTCTCTCCGATCCTGATGACGGCGTTGGCGGCGGGACTCGCGTTGATCCCGCTGGCACTGAGGGGCGACAGGCCAGGGAACGAGATCCTGACGCCGATGGCCATCGTGATCCTGTGCGGCCTGCTTTCGTCGACGTTGCTGAACATGGTGCTGGTGCCGGCCCTCTATCTGAGGTTCGTCCGTCCGGCCGTGGAAGCGAACGAGCAAGTGATGCCTCTGGAGGTGCAGCATGCGTGAAGGAACCACGTTCGCCCTGATTGCCTGGATGACCATCGCGGTGGGCTGCGCCACCACGGAGGTCGATCCAAGCGCCGACCAGGAGCGGGCGCGGGAGCTCATCCGGGCGTCGACGGGGCAGTCTGCCGTCCATGATCCGGGCGCCTCCGCGCTGTCACCCGAGGAGATCCAAGCTGCGCTCGCCGACGGGCTCGCCCTCGACGAAGCCCTGCGCCTGGCACTGCTCAACAACCGCGGTCTCCAGGCGGGCTTCGCCGGTCTGGGCGTCTCGCGTGCCGACTTCGTGCAGGCCGGGCTCCTTCGGAATCCCACCTTGGGTCTCGGGCTCCTGCTGCCGTCGGGAGGAGGGCGACCCAAGATCACGGCCGATCTCGTGCAGAGCCTGGTCGATGTTTGGGAGCTGCCGGCGCGTGAGGACATCCAATGGGCCGCACTCCAGCAGCAGATCTTCGGTCTCTCGCGCTTCGCGGGGGAGCTCGTGGCCGACACCAAGGACGCCTACTACTCGAGCGTGGCAGCGGATGATTGGCTCGTCAGCTCACAGGGCAGCGCCGAACTGGCGCAGGCGGCATTCGAAGCCGTCGCTCGCCGTGTGCAAGGTGGCGTGGCGACCACGACCGAGGAAAACCTGGCGGAGAGCCAGGCCTTGAGCGCGCAATTGACGCTCACGAACGCACGGCTTGAACGCCTGGGAGCCCGCCGCAAGCTGGCCTCTCTCCTGTCGCTGGAAGCGGATCTCGTGGACGTCCCATTCCTGGACGGGCTGCCGGAACCGGTGCTCGATGCGATGGATCGTGAAGCGCTCGTCGAGCGGGCGCGATCGTCCCGATTGGACGTGCGAGCGGCAGCGGCTGCGATGCAGAGCGCGGAGTCACAGCTCGCCTTGGAGCACCGTCGAGCCATGCCTTCGATCGATCTGGGAGTCAGCCTGGAGCGTCCCGAGAAGGGCGCTTCCACCAACCTGTTGGGTGGGCCTGAAGCCAGCATCGAGCTGCCGATCTTCGACCAGAATCGGGCCCAGATCCGGCGCGCGGAGTTTCGGCGCGATCAGCTCGGGAAGGAGTACGAAGCCCTCGTCGCCGACGTGGGCCAGCAAGTGCGAGCAGCCGTCGACCGGGCTGCCGCCTCGGCGCGCACGGCGCAGTTCGTGACGCAGGAGTTGCTGCCACAAGCTGAACGCGCCGCGGACCTCGCCAGCACCGCCTATGAGCTTGGAGACACGACCCTGCTGCCGATGCTGGAGGCCCGGCACGCGGCGCTCCAGGCGCGACAGAGTCGTATCGGGGCGCTGCTCGAAGCCGCGCGCACGCGCGTGGAAGTGGAACGCGCAGCGGGTGCTGCTTTGGAAGTGCTGTTCGCGGAATCCAGCCGCTAGGTTCGGTTCTCGCACCCAGGTCGAATCGCCATGTCGTCGCTGCAACCGAGGGCGCCTCAGCGCTCCGCTCCCGTTTCCCGCGGCACGCTCGCGCGGGCCATGGCGGGCGTGTCGAACGCGATCCGGCCGACGTCGATCCAACGCAGGAACGCGCCGGTCTTGCCCGACGCGAGGCCGACCACCTCGTGGGGGCGCGACTGCGTGTCCATCGCCGACATCCACACGTCCGGCGCGCCGTCGCGGTCGACGTCGCCGGCGACCGCGACGAACTGACCGAGCCGCGACAGGTTGCGGCTGCCCTCCCAGCTCCGCCACACGCTCGCGTCGGTGCCGGCCAGGATGCGCACGGCGCCCACGTCGATCTCGCCGGTCAGGTGCGCGTCGGGCCGGTTCCAGTACGGGTCGGCGCACACGACTTCCGGGCGCCCGTCGCCGTCGAGGTCGGCGATCGTGCGGAAGCCCGCGCCGTACATCTCCGGAGACCAGATCGGCAGCGCGGGACGCGCGATCACGCCCGGCGCGCCGGGGGACACGATGGCGACCGACGTCGGCTGACCGCAGACGACGCGCAGCGGCAGGAACAGCTCCTGGATGCGGTCGCCGTCCATGTTGCCGAGCGGCACGATCTGCGCCGCGGTGACCCAGCGCGGCCCCTCCGCCGGCGCGAGGCCGAGCACGCCCGCGTCGATGTGCCGCAAGAGCTTCCCGTCGCGGCCCGAGCGCACCTCGACCGCGTCGTCGAGCGCGACCGCCACGTCGCTCGACCCGTCGGCGTCGAAATCGCGCAGCGCGGCGATCGCGGGTCCGCCCGTCGCAGCGCGCGCGGCGCACGGGACGCGCCACAGCTCCACCGACTTGCTGGTGGACCACGCCGCCAGCTCGCCCGGATAGAGCGCGAGCCGCGGCGTCAGCACGAGCAGATCGAGCTGCTGGTCGCCGTCCAGGTCGCCGGTGGGCACGAGCGACACACCCGCGCGGCGCTGGGCCGCAGCGTTTAGCGCGAGCGATCCGATCCAGGCTCCGTCGCGCCCGGAGTGCAGGCCGATGACCTGCTGCTCGAGCTCGCCCTGCACGCCGAACGCGCGCCACAGCACCGCGACGTCCGCGCCCTGGTCGCGGTCCACGTCGCCGATCGGCGCGATCGCGCTCGTGGCGGGCGCGCTCGACCACTCCTGGAAGTCCTCGGGACCTTCGGCGCGCCACAGGCCGAGGCCGCTCGCGGCGCTGATCGCGATCAGCTCCGGTCGCCCGCCTCCGTCGGTCGTCCGCAGGCACAGATCCTGGATCCCGTCCCGGTCGACGTCGCGCACGGCGCGCAGGGCGACCAGGTGCCGCTCGACCAGCGCGTGCGGCGCGGGCGCAAGGGACGGCTGGGAACCCGGAAGGACGTGCGCGGCGAGCCCGAGGGTCAGGTGGAGCGTGCTCATGGTCTCTCAGCACCGTCACGGAGCGGCCGGAATGGGCCGGAAACGGGGCGAAACCCCTGCACGAGCCGGCCAGGCCTCCACGGGAGCCCCGCGTCGGGTACTTTGGTCACAGGCATGACCCAACCGCGCCGTGACCCTCCTCGCGACCCGGCCGAGCTGCCACCGCCGACCCTGGTCCAGGACGCCGGCGGCTTGCGCGCTCTCGTCCAGGCGCTGGGCTCGGCCTACGACGTCGCGGTCGACACGGAAGCGGACTCGCTCTACAGCTACCGCGAGCGCGTCTGTCTGATCCAGGTCACCGCCAACGAGCGCGACTGGCTCGTCGATCCGCTGTCGGGCCTCGACCTCGCGCCGCTCGGCGCCGTCATGGCCGACCCGGCGCGCCGCAAGATCTTCCACGACGGCGAGTACGACATCCTGAGCTTGAAGCGCGACCACGGCTTCCGCTTCCAGAACCTGTTCGACACGCGCGTGGCGGCGGCGACGCTGGGCAGCAAGACCCCCGGTCTCGCGACCGTGCTGCTCGAGCGCTTCGGCGTGACGCTCGACAAGTCGATGCAGCGCTCGAACTGGGGCCAGCGGCCGCTGAGCGAGAAGCAGATCCGCTACGCACGGCTCGACACGCACTTCCTGATCCCGCTGATGGACGAGCAGGTGCCCGAGCTCGAGCGCACGGGCCGCGACGTGATCGTCCAGAGCGAATGTGAGCGCCTCGAGGCGATCGAGCCGCCCGGCCACAGCTTCGACGCCGAGGATTTCGCGCGGATCAAGGGCGCGCGCGCGCTGAACCCGGTCGAGCGGCAGGTGCTGCGCGAGCTGTTCATCCTGCGCGACCGCCTGTCTGCAGAGGCCAACGAGCCGCCGTTCCGCGTGCTGAACAACGAGACGCTGATCGCGCTCGCGGTCGCGCAACCGCGCTGGCGCGCGATGCTGGCGCAGGTGCACGGCTTCTCGCCGCGACAGGCGCGCAAGTTCGGCGACCAGGTCCTCGAAGCGATTGCGCGCGGCGTCGAGCTCGGTCCGCTCAAGCGGCTGCCGGCGCCGGTCAGCCGCGAGGGGACGGACGACCTGGACGAGGAGACGGTCGAGCTGCACGAACGCCTCAAGCAGGTCCGCAAGGTTGTCGCCGAGGAGACCGGCATCGACGCGGCCTACGTGCTCAACCGCCACGTGCTGCGCCGCATCACGATCGAGCGGCCGACCGACCTCGCGACTCTGGCGCGCGTCGAGGGCGTGCACCCCTGGCAGGTCGAGCGCTTCGGCCAGCGGATCGTGGCCGTGCTGGCGCGCTTCGAGGACGAGCGCAGCCGGGGCCTGTTGCCGCTCCCGGGACGCCGGCGGCGCTAGGCACCCGTCGAGTCGGCCGATGTTCCGGCCCGGAGCACGCGCGAACGGCGCCTGAGGAGCCACAGCCAGCTCAGGCTCGCGAGCCCTGCGCCGACGGCGACCAGCAGATCGTCGGCGTGGGGCTGAGCGAAGCGGAACACCCTCTGGGCGTAGGGCACGAACAGCAAGACGGTCAGCAGGGCCAGGGTTCCACCGACGATGAGCCAGAGCGCTGCGTTGGATCGCGAAGGGCGCCTGGGATCCCGGTACCGGCTCGTGCGGTTGGCGAGCACCATCACGACGATCGACACGACCAGCGCGGTGAACGTCAGCGCGCGCGCCACTTCGGGCGGATGGTCGCGGCGCGCGAACAGGAGCACGGCCACGCATGCGGCCAGGGCCGACAGGCCCTGCAGCAAGGCCAGCGTCACGTTCGCCCGGGTCAACAACGGCTGATCGCGCGGCCGCGGCGGGCGATCCATGATCCCCGGGTCGGCTTCCTCCGCCTCGAACACGAGCGAGCAGGTCGGATCGATGACGAGCTCGAGGAACGCGAGGTGCACCGGCAGCAGCAGGAAGGGCATGGCCGGCACGAGTGCCTGGCCCAGCGTCAACGCGGCGATCGGCACGTGCACGGCGACGATGAAGATCATCGCACTCTGGATGTTGTCGTGGATCCTGCGGCCCATGCGGATCCCGCCCACGATCGACGCGAACTCGTCGTCGAGCAGGACGAGGCCGGCCGCCTCGCGGGCCACGTCCGTGCCGCGCCCGCCCATCGCGACGCCCACGTGCGCCGCCCGCAGCGCCGGGGCGTCGTTGACGCCGTCGCCGGTCATCGCGACCACTTCGCCGCGCGCGACGAAGGCCCGGACGATGCGCAGCTTCTGCTCGGGCACGACACGCGCGAAGACGCCGATGCCGTCCACTCGCCGGGCGAGCTGGGTGTCGTCGAGCTCCGCGATCTGCGTCCCGAGGAGGATCGCGTCCGATCCTGGAATGCCGGCGCGCGCCGCGATCGCCTGGGCGGTGGCGGGGTGGTCGCCGGTGACCATGACCACCCGGATTCCGGCGCGCCGGCATTCCGCGACCGCGGCCGGCACGCTCGGGCGCAGCGGGTCCTCGAACCCGAGCAAGCCCACGAGCTCGAGCGCGAATCCACGCTGCTCCAGCGGCAGGTCGTGCGTCGCCAGCGTCGTGTGAGCGACAGCCAGCACACGCCGCCCGCTGCGGGCCAGGCGCGCGGCTTCGGCGAGCAGCTCGGCGCGTGCGGCGGGCTCCAGGCTGCACATCGCCGCGATCGCTTCGGGCGCGCCCTTGCTGGCGACCTCCAGCGTGGACATCCCGGCACGGTTCCAGGCGCGCGTCACGGCCGGCAGCTCGGGCGCGAGCGGGTACTCGCGCACGAGCTCCAGCTCTTGTCCCGTGCGCCAACCCGCTCCGAGCCGAGCGTCGGCGCACGCGTGGATCGCGAGGTCCATCGGATCGAAGCCTTCGCGACGGCTGGCCAGCGCCGCCGTCTCGAGGAGCCGGTGCATCGCCGCGGGGAGCGGCGTGCCCTGGTCGAGCTGAGCCTCCTGGCCGCCGGCGTGGAGGACCGCCAGGGTCATACGGTTCAGCGTGAGCGTCCCGGTCTTGTCCGCGCACAGGACGGTCGTCTCGCCCAGTGCCTCGACCGCCGGCATGCGGCGCGCCAGCACGCCCTGGCGCGAGAGTCGCCAGGCTCCGATCGCCAGGTAGATGCTCAGGACGACGGCGAATTCCTCGGGCAGGAGCGACATCGCCGCGGCGATGCCGGCCAGCAAGCCCTCCTTCCAGGCCATCGGGGAGCCACCGCGCGTCAGCGCGTACACGCCCGCGATCGCGATCGAGGTGGCGATGCCCGCCAGCGCGAACCAGCGGACCATGCGACGCGTGTCGTGCTGGAGGCGCGTCGGCTCGGCGTGCGCCGTGCGGATCGCGCGTCCGATGCGGCCCAGCTCGGAGCGCGGCCCCGTCGCGACCACTTCGGCCACGCCGTGTCCCGCGGTGACCAGCGTCCCGGCGAACACCGACGCGAGATCGTCTCCACCCGGCGGCTCGAGGCGCGCAGCCGTGGTCGACTCGCGCTTGCCGACGGGCGCCGATTCGCCCGTGAGCAGCGCCTCGTCGACGACCAGGTTGCGGGCCCGGCGCAGGATCGCGTCGGCCGGCACGCGATCGCCCTCGGCCAGCAGCACGCTGTCCCCGCGCACGACCTCGCGACCCGGGATGCGCAGCCTGCGACCGTTGCGCACCACGAGGGCGCGTGGGCTCGAGAGCTCGCGCAGCGCGTCCAGCGCGTGCTCGGTGCGCCGCTCCTGCACGATCGTGATGGCGATGACGACGACGACGAAACCGACGAGCGACCAGGCGTCGCGTGCTTCGCCCAGCAGCAGATAGAGCACGCCCGCCGCCACGAGCAGCATGAGCATCGGCTCGCGCACGACGTCGAGAGCGATGTGCAGCCCGGTGCGCGGCCCTTCGGAACCCAGCTCGTTCGGACCATCCGCCCGCAATCGCCGAGCGGCCTCGTCGCTGTCCAGTCCCGACCACGCCTCGGGAACGAGGTCCGACCCCGAGCGCGGATCGGTCGGCGCAGTGACTGAGGGATCCCGGTGTGCGACGTCGGTCATGGCGGTGCGCTGCAGGCCGTCAGCATCCGACCAGATCCTGGATGTGCTGCAACAGTCGGCTGGAGAACTTCGCAAAATGGCCGATCGGCTGCGCACTCATGCGTAGAACGGGCTTCGACCGCGTCGCGCAAGCGCGATGCCGCAGCGTTCCCGCAAGCGCGATGCCGCAGCGTTCCCGCAAGCGCGATGCCGCAGCGTACCTGGGCGGCGGTCATCGACGGGTCTACGCACTCTGCCCCGGCGTCCTACGCCTGTCGTCCGACAGCTGTTCCGGCGCTGTGCTCCTAGTGTGGTGGTCGTTGCGCGGGGGTGGCGATCCGGCGATTGCCGGAGCCGGCATTGCCCATGCGGCCGACCCCGAGACAGGAGCGCTCCCATGAAATCCGCCTCCGCCCCCGTGCCGAGGATCCCACGCAACATCCTCGTGGCGGTCGATGCCGGCACGCTGTCGGATCACGCGATCGGTGCGGCAGTCCACCTGGCACACAGGCTGGATGCGCGCCTCGAGTTCGTGCACGCGTTCCCGTCACCGATTCCGACGTGGACTCTCGTGCCGGACCCGCGCGCGGTTTCGCTCCGCACCGACGAAGTGACCCGTGCGCGCCAATGCGTGGTGTCTCACGTCGGCGAGGTCCTGACGCCCGAACACGGCGGCCGCTTGCGCGCCGAAGAGTTGCTGCAGGTGGTCCCCGGCCGTCCGGCCGCAGCCATTCTGGACCGCGCGCGCGAGATCTCGGCCGATCTGATCGTGCTCGGCGCCCTGCGCCGCCGTCAGAAGATCGACTTCGGCAGCACGGCGCGAGCGGTACTGGCCAAATCGACCTGCCCCGTGTGGGTTCAGCCCGGACCCCTGGGGAAGATCCGCCGCATCCTCGTGCCGGTCGACATGTCGCGGGAGAGCCTGCTCGCGCTGGCCACCGCGCGCGAGCTGGCGCAGCGGTTCCACGCCAGCATCGCGGCCGCGCATGTCTTCGAGGCCAGCAGCATCATGGCCGTCCCCTGGGAAGGCTATGCCACGTATCCCGACGTCGAGACCCTGCGCCGGTCGTCGCTCGAGGACTTCGAGAAGGCCATGCGGGAGTTCGACTGGCAGGGTGTCGAGCACGAGCAGGCGTTCGTCGAAGGCCACGCCGCCGAGCAGATCCTGGAGCAGGCCCGCACGGCCGATCTGATCGTGATGGGCACGCACGGGCGCACCGGGCTGGCCTCCGTGCTGCTGGGGAGCGTGGCGTACCAGGTCCTGAAGCTCACGAACCGTCCGGTGATGGTCGTCCGCAACCCGGAGCGGGAGTTCGAAGCCTGACCGACTCGTCTACGCACGATCACGGGTGCGACTACGTTCACAGATCCACAGCCGCACCGAGGAAACACTTCTAGCATCGAGAAGGGAGACGACAGCACCTCTCATCCAGTCAGCGCTGCCGTCGGGCAAACCAACGTAACCAGGAGGACATCATGGGAACGACCCTCATCAAGACGGATGCGAGCATCAAGCGCGACGTGCTGCAGGAGCTGAAGTGGGACCAGCGCGTGGACGAGACGGAAGTGGGCGTGCAGGTCAAGGACGGCATCGTCACCCTCACAGGGAAGGTCGACACCTACGCCAAGAAGGTGGCGGCCCTCGACGCCGCGCACCGCGTGCCGGGAGCCCTCGACGTCGTGAACGAGCTCGAGGTCCGCATCTCCTTGCCGTGGTCGAGGAGCGACGCCGAGATCGCGCAGATGGTCCGCAGCGCGCTCGTGTGGGACGCCATCGTCCCCGACGAGAAGATCAAGTCGACGGTTGCCAAAGGCCGGGTCACGCTCGAGGGGGAAGTCGAGTACTGGTACCAGCGCGATGACGCGGGCCGCGTCGTGAGTCGCCTGAACGGCGTCCGCGGCGTCTCGAACCAACTCACCGTCCGGCCCAGGATCGTCGACGCGACCCAGATCCGCTCGTCGATCGAGGCCGCGCTGAAGCGTCAGTCCGAGCGGGAAGCGCGGCACATCGAGATCGGCGTGAATGACGGCGTCGTCACCTTGAGCGGGACGGTGCGGTCCTGGGCCGAGAGGAAGGCGATCGAAGGCGTGGCGCTGTTCGCGCCGGGCGTCCGTCACCTCGACAACAAGCTGGTCGTCGACTCGTTCAGCTGAGGCATGCAGGGGCTGGTGAGGCTTCGGGTGACGAGAACCCGTTCCCCGCCTCGCGCTCGACGCGAGAGCAAACCGCAGCGACCGGGAGAGCAGCCGCTGTCGCCAGCCCCGTTCCATCCGAATCGACGATGAGTCACGCACGGAAACCCCATCGACTCGTCGCTCCGGAGAGGAGGCGGACCGCGGTGTTGGAGCTCATGGCGGCAACGACGTCGAGCGGAACGGCGGCTCCGCGCAGCCCGTCGGCCTTCGGTTCGTCTGCAACGCCCAGGGCCGGTGGGCGGGCCGGGCCAGCCTTGGTTGGTAGAGTGTCCTGTACTGCCGTACACCGGGCAGGGGTCCATCGAGTGAGCGACGAAACGATCAGGGCCACGGAATCCGAGCGCGAGCTCGACCAGATGAGGCGGCGCATTGCCGACCTCGAGGCACGGCTGGCGGAAGCGCGCGCGCAGGTGGCGTCCGGCCGCGCCGTGCGCCACCCGCGGGCGGAGTCCGGCCGAGCCCAGGCCATCCTGGCCTCGATGCTGGATCCCGTGATCTCGATCGACGACACGGGGATCATCCAGGCCGCGAGCGATTCGGTCGAGCGCGTGCTGGGGTACGTGCCAGGCGAGCTGCTCGGGCGCAACATCAAGATCCTGATGCCCGAGCCGCACCGCTCCGAGCACGACGGGTACCTCGAGCACTACCGCCAGACCGGCGAGACGAAGATCATCGGTCGCACGCGCGAGTTCGAGGTCGTCCGCAAGGATGGCAGCACGATCGTCTGCACGCTCTCCGTGTCGCGCGCGGACCCCAGCGAGGGTCCCGCCGTCCTCACGGGCATCCTCCGCGACGTCACCGCGGTCACGCGCACCACGCAAGCCCTGGCGGAGAGCCAGAGACGATTCCGCGCCCTCTTCGACCACGCTTTCGAGTTCATCGGATTGCTCGAGCCGGATGGCCGCGTGATCGAGATCAACCGGACTGCGCTCGAAGCCACCGGAATGACGCCCGAGAAGGTCGTCGGCCAGCCGTTCTGGGACACCCATTGGTGGTCGCAATCGGTGGACATGCGCGAGCGCGCGCAACTCGCGGTCGGGGAGGCGGCGGCCGGCAAGCTCGTGCGATTCGAAGCCCAGCACGTTTCCGGATCGGGGAACCTGTACGAGATCGACTTCTCGTTGAAGCCCATGAAGGACGAGGCCGGCAACGTCGTGCTGCTGATCGCCGAAGGGCGCGACATCAGCGCGCTCAAGCGCGCTCAGCGGACCGAGACCGCCATGCAGCAGGCGTTCGCGACGATCGGCGAATCCGCCGCCGTGCTCGCCCACGAGATCAAGAACCCGATCACGGCCGTGCACGTGGCCTTGCGCGCCGTCGCCACCGAGCTGGGGGAGGATCACCGCGAGGTCCTCGAGGACCTCATCGCGCGGATGAAGCGGATCGAGGAGATGATGCGCCGCACCCTGTCCTTCGCGAAGCCGCTCGAGCTGCGCGAGGTCGTCTGCGACGCCCGGGCGCTCTTCGACGCGACGGTCGCCCATCTCCAGGCCCAGATCGCCGGCGCGGCCGCCGTGGTCAGAATCCGGGTCCCTGCGGGCGGACTGCGCTTCCGGGGCGATCCGGCGCTGCTGCAGGACGTGTTCTCGAACCTCCTCACGAACGCGATCGAGGCCGGTGGCCCGAGCCTGCGCATCGCACTGATCGCGGAATGCGCTCCGGACGCCTCCATCCTTCTGGCCGTCGAGGACGACGGGCCGGGTGTTCCGGAGTCGCTGCGCCACGAGCTCTTCAAGCCGTTCGTCACCACGAAGCGCAAGGGCAATGGGCTCGGGCTGGCGATCTGCAGGAAGATCACCGTGGAGCACGGCGGAACGCTGGAACTGGCCCGCAGCACCGGGACCGGCGCGCGCTTCGAGGTGCGGTTGCCGGCCTACAGAAAGGTCCCATGACGCCTCCCGCCGATCCGGTGCCTCCCATCCGCGTGTTCCTGGTCGACGACCAGACCATGATCCGCGCCGGATTCCGCAGCCTCCTGACGCGCAGCGGACGCTTCGAAGTGGCCGGGGAGAGCGGTGATCCACGCCAGGCCGTGGTCTCCATCGGCGAGCTGCGCCCCGACGTCGTCCTGCTCGACATCTCGATGCCCGGTCTCTCCGGGATCGACGCGGTCCCGCTGATCCGCAAGGTGCATCCGCAGGCGAAGATCGTCATGCTCACGCACCACGAGGGGGAGACCTTCGTCGACCAGGCGCTGCGCGCTGGAGCCGATGGCTACCTTTCGAAGGACTCCGAGCCCGCCGAGCTCCTCCTCGCGCTCGAATCGGTGCACCAGGGCCGGATGTACCTCTCCCCCAAGGTGGCGGGCGGCCTGCTCCAACGCCGGCGCCACGGCGACAGCGGCGCGTCCGCGCCCGCGCCCCGCCTCGGCGCGCTGACCGCGCGCGAGCGCGAGGTCCTTCAGCTCCTGGCGCTGGGCAGGAGCAACAAGGAAGTGGCGCGCGAGCTGCAGATCACGCTGGGCACCGCCAAGAAGCACCGCGAGAACCTGCAGCGCAAGCTCGACTGCCACTCCGCCGCGGAGATGGCGCTGCTGGCGATCAAGGAAGGGCTCTTGAGCGCCTGAGAGCCCGTGAAGAAATCGATCGTACGGGCTCTCTGATCCTGGTGGCGCCGCTCCGCGGCGCGAGAGACTTCGAATTCTTCTCAGTCTCTGAGGCCTCCGCGGGCTGGCGATCCCGTCTCGGATGGCAGGCGGGCGGCCGGGGGCTGCCGCGCTCGGAAGCGCCTCGGCGATGCTCGCGCTCGAGCTGGGCAGGGAGACACGCCGCTCGCGAGGCTGGGGTCTAGGTGGTGGAGACGAAGGGAGTCGAACCCTCGACCTACGCATTGCGAACGCGTTGCTCTACCAACTGAGCTACGTCCCCACGGGGGGAGGGAGGATAGAGCCGGCGGCCGTCCCTGGGAAGGGCTCGGGCCGCGGGTGGCTTGCAGCGGCCCGTTCCTCCGCTGCAATCCGGTCCCGCGGCCCTCGCTTCCAGCCTCACCCTTGCGGGTGTTGCTCCTCACAATCAGGTCGCAACTGGCGCCCAGGCCGGAACCCCTCGCTTGGGTTCGGGCCGGACTCTCGTGTCCGCGAGAGCCGTGTCGGCGCCAGCCGCTTGCGTCCGCCGGACGAGTTCCCTCGCTCGTTCGACAGGATCCGGGCCCGGCGATCAGGAGCGGGTCGGAGGGTCGGGGAGAGAGGTCCACACCGTTCCGACGGTTCCGGACCCTTGGGTTTCCCCGGAGCCGTACCCAGACGCCTTGACAAAGCAGGAAGCGTGCCAAGGCCTGATGAGGAGTCCCAACCTACGTGGGCGCATGGGGTTGCCGATTCTGGGACAGCTCCCGAGGGAGCTGACTGTCTGGATCTCGACAGGAACTTGTCCAGATTTGAACATTCCCCTGGCCCTTCAATCGTGCCCGCGGCACGCCTGCGGCGGGCGGATCAGCGTAGCGCCAGGCCGTGCTTCTTCAGCAGCGTGTAGAGCTGCGAGCGCGAGATCCCGAGCTGCAGGGCCGCGCGGACCTTGTTGCCGCCCACGCGCTGCAGAGCCTCGGCCACGAGCTGGCGCTCGACCTCGGGCAGGGATCCGGCGGTGGCGATCCCTTCGCCGGAGGCCGCGCGCGGGGACTCAGGCGGAAGGCCCAGCTGTTCCGGCCGGATCGGTCCGCCGTCGGACAGGATCAGGGCGCGCTCGAGCGAGTTCGAGAGCTCGCGGATGTTGCCCGGCCAGGAGTACGCCAGCAGCAGGTCGCGCGCGTCGCGCGAGAGGCCGACGACGGTCTTGCCCATGCGCTCCTCGAACTGGTGCAGGAACTGGAGCGCCAACACGAGCACGTCGTCGCCGCGCTCGCGCAGCGGCGGCAGGTGCACGGCGAAGACCGCCAGGCGGTAGTAGAGGTCCTCGCGGAAGTGCCCGGCGGAGATCTCCTCCACGAGGTCGCGGTTCGTCGCCGCCAGGATGCGCACGTCGGCCTTCAGCGTGGCCGTGCCGCCGACGCGCGTGTACTCGCGCTCCTGCAGCACGCGCAGGAGCTTGGCTTGCGCCGGCAGCGCCAGCTCGCCCACCTCGTCCAGGAAGAGCGTGCCCCCGCTGGCCGCCTCGATGCGGCCGGCGCGCGCGCGGTCGGCACCGGTGAACGCGCCGCGCTCGTGACCGAACAACTCGGACTCGATCAGGCTCTCCGGGATCGCCGCGCAGTTGAGCGCCACGAACGGGCCTTCGCGCCGCGGGCTGTGGTGGTGGATCGCGCGTGCGACGAGCTCCTTGCCCGTGCCGCTTTCGCCCGTGATCAGTACGGTCGTCTCGGTCGGCGCGACCTTGGCGGCCTTCTCGAGCGCCGAGCGCAGGCCCGCGGAACGGCCCAGGATGCGGTCGAAGCCGAAGCGCTCGTCGAGCTCCTTCTCCAGGCTTTCCACGCGCTTTTCGAGCTTTCGCGCGCGGAATTCGGTCGCCGCGAGCCGCTTCTGCTCCTCGGCCAGCTGCTGGTGCTGGATCGCCAGCGCGACCTGCAGCGCCACGGCGCGCGCGATCTCCTCGTCGGACGAGTCGTACCAGCGCGGCTCGCGGGTCACGAAGTACAGGACGCCGCCCACGCACTCGCCCATCCACAGCGGCGTGGCCAGCAGCGACCGTGCCCCGCTCTCGATGACCCAGCGATCGCCCAGGAGGTTCGAGTCGAGCTCGGCCGGCGCATCGGCCACGATCGCGGTCGCTCCGCTCAGCACCTGACCGCCCAGCGAGAACTCGTTGGCCGGCATGCTCGCGGGCGGCGGAATGTCGGGCCGGATGTAGTCGACCTCCGTCAGCGAGAGCACCTCGCTGCCGTCGGCGTTGACGATCAGGACGCCGATCGCGTCGAACTCGATCGCCTCGCGCACCGATTCCGCGATCTTGGTGAAGACCGCCTTCAGGTCGAGCGTGCCCGAGATCTGGGCCATGAGGGCCGCCATGACCTTCAGGCGTCGGCGGCGGATCCGGTCGCGCTGCAGCAGCACGGCGCCGTGCACGAACGGCGCGACGACGTCCGCCAGGCAGGCGAAGAGGGGCAGGTGCTCGGCCTGGTGCGCCCCGACCGTCATGCTGGTCGCGATCAGGGCCCCGACGACGCGCCCGCCGTGGATCAGCGGCGCGGCCATGCCGGAGCGGATGCCCAGCTCGATCAGACGCTGCTCGCCGGGCTTGCCGTCGAAGCGCGGGTCGTCACGCAGGTCGCCCGAGACCATCGTCTCGCCGCGGAACACGGGCTCAGAGCCCCAGTCGTTCATCGCGTGCCGCGCGGATGGGCTGGAGAGGTTCGTGTAGTGCTCGCCGTGGAGCGTGCCGAGCGGACCGCCCTGCTCGGCCAGGAAGGTGAAGCTCTTGCCGTCTTCCGACAGGCTTGCGACGACCAGGCGGTCGTGGGGAAGCCAGGTCCGGATCAGGCTGGAGAACTCGTCCAGGAAATGGCGCGGATCGACCTCCTCGCCCAGGGAACGACCCAGCGCAGCCAACGCATCGAGGATGCCGGCCTTCAACTCCGCGGGCATGCGGACGAGGCACGAGGGAGCAGTCAAAGGAGCGTTCTCTCCAGCAGGGATCCTACCAATGCGAGGGTTTGAAAGTTGCACGCGGGCTGTGGAGCTACGATCCTGCGCCGCCCGCGCGTGTCCCAATCCCGCTAGCCCGGCGTATGCACCGCGTGCGTGGCCCCGCGACGCGACCTGCCCGCCTCATGCCGCCCCATTTATCCCAGGATCCGGAGTCGACGCGCCTGCGCGAGGACGCGGCGCGCGAGCGGAACTGGAAGCGCTGGGGCACGTACCTCGCCGCGCGCCAATGGGGCACGGTGCGCGAGGACTACTCGGACGACGGGGACTGCTGGCGCTACTTCACCCACGACCACGCGCGCAGCCGGGCCTACCGCTGGGGCGAAGACGGGCTCCTGGGCTGGACCGACCGCCAGTGCCGGCTGTGCTTCTCGGTCGCGCTGTGGAACGGGCGCGACCCGATCCTGAAGGAGCGTCTCTTCGGTCTCACGCACCCGGAAGGCAACCACGGCGAGGACGTCAAGGAGGAGTACTTCTTCCTGGAAGCGACGCCGACCCACTCCTACGCCAGCGCGCTCTACAAGTACCCGCAACTCGAGTTCCCCTACGCAGAGCTCGTCCAGGAGAACGCGCGCCGCGCGCGCACCGAGCCCGAATTCGAGCTGGTCGACACCGGCGTCTTCGACGAGGGGCGCACGTTCGACGTGCTCGTCGAGTACGCCAAGGCCGCACCGGACGACACGTGCATCCGCATCACGGTCACGAACCGCGGGCCGGACGAGGCGACGATCCACGTGCTGCCCACGGCCTGGTTCCGCAACACGTGGAGCTGGGGCGGAACCTCCGAGGAGCACGGGCCGCGGCCGTCGCTGCTCCGCGTGAGCGACGGCCTGCTGCGCATCCACGAACCGACGCTGGGTCCGTTGCAGCTGGCGTTCGAGGGACCGGACGGCGTCGCGGCGGAGCTCCTCTTCACCGAGAACGAGACGAACGTGGCGCGCCTCTTCGGAGCCGCGAATCCGTCGCCGTTCGTCAAGGACGCCTTCCACGAGCACGTCGTGCACGGCCGCGCGGGCGTCGTGAACCCGGCCGGCCACGGTACGAAGGCGGCCTGGCTCGTGAAGCTCACGATCGAGTCCGGGGGCGCGCGCACGCTGCGCCTGCGCCTTGGGCCCGCGGCGGACGCGCCCGCGACCCACCTCGGCCTCGATTTCGAGCGCGTCTTCAGCGAGCGTCGCTCCGAGTGCGAGGCGTTCCACACCGCGCGAGAGCCCGCGCCCTTGACCCTGGAGGAACGCACCGTCTCGCGGCAGGCCTACGCCGGGTTGCTCTGGTCGAAGCAGTTCTACCACTACTCCGTCGACGCCTGGCTCGAGGGCGATCCGTCGCAGCCGCCGCCGCCGGAGGGTCACAAGCGCGGGCGCAACCGCGAGTGGAGGCACCTCTACAACCGCGACATCCTCTCGATGCCGGACACGTGGGAGTACCCCTGGTACGCGGCCTGGGACACCGCGTTCCACATGATCCCGATGGCGCGGATCGACCCGGAGTTCGCCAAGTCGCAGCTCCTGCTCCTGCTGCGCGAGTGGTACATGGCGCCGAACGGCGCGATCCCGGCCTACGAGTTCCAGTTCTCCGACGTGAACCCGCCGGTGCACGCCTGGGCCTGCTGGCGCGTCTACAAGATGACCGGTCCGCGCGGGCAGCGCGACCGCGTGTTCCTGGCGCGCGCGTTCCACAAGCTGCTGCTCAATTTCACCTGGTGGGTGAACCGCAAGGACCCGGAAGGGAACAACCTGTTCTCGGGCGGCTTCCTGGGCCTGGACAACATCGGCGTGTTCGACCGCTCGCGCCCGTTGCCGGGTGGCGCGCAGCTGGTGCAGGCCGACGGCACGGCCTGGATGGCGTTCTTCTGCTTGACGATGTTGTCGATCGCCGTCGAGCTGGCCGGCGAGGATCCGGCCTACGAGGACGTCGCCAGCAAGTTCTTCGAGCACTTCGTCGCGATCTGCGACGCGATGAACAAGATCGGCGGCGTCGGCCTGTGGGACGAGGTGGACGGCTTCTACCACGACGTCCTGCACCTCGACGGGCATTCGACGGTGCTGCGCGTGCGCTCGATGGTCGGGCTCGTGCCGCTCTTCGCATGCGGCGTCGTCACCGAGCGCGAGGTCGGGCACCTGCCCCACTTCCAGCGGCGCGTCGAGTGGTTCCTGAAGCACCGCCGCGACCTGGCCGAGGGCATCGCCTACTTCACGCGTGATCCACGCACGGGTCGGGGGCTCCTGGCGATCCCCTCGCGCGCGCGGCTCGAGCGCGTGCTGCAGCGCGTCTTCGACGAAGGCGAGTTCCTCTCGCCGCACGGCTTGCGGTCCCTGTCCAAGGTGCACGCGGCCGAGCCGTTCGAGCTGAAGATCGCCGGCGAGGCGTTCTGCGCCGAGTACGAGCCGGCCGAAACGCAGCACCGGATCTTCGGCGGCAACTCGAACTGGCGCGGGCCGGTGTGGTTCCCGCTCAACTACCTCCTCATCGAGGCGCTCGAGCGCTACCACCACTACTACGGCGACTCGCTGACCGTCGAGCTGCCGCGCGGATCGGGCCGGCGCGTCGACCTGCGCACGGCGGCGCGCGAGCTGAAGCGCCGCCTGGCGAGCCTCTTCATGGCCGGAGCGGACGGGCGCCGTCCTTGTCACGGCAGCGATCCGCGCTTTGCCGCGGATCCGCACTGGAAGGACCTCGTGCTCTTCCACGAGTACTTCCATGGCGAGGACGGGCGCGGATTGGGCGCGAACCACCAGACAGGCTGGACTGCGCTCGCTGCGCGCTGCGTGGAGGACCTGGCGCGCGCGCGGTCGGCCGAGCGCGCGCCTGTGCCGGACCGTCCCGCCGCGCCGCCGCGGGCGCGGGCGTGATGGTCCGGTCGCGGGTCATCCAAGTCGTGGAGCGTCCTCGCCCCTGCGTGCCGCGAGCGGCACAATGCGCCCACTCGATCTCGTCTCACCCGTCTCGGCCCGCGATCTGATCATGACACCCGACATCGACCGTCTCGCCGTGGACACGATCCGCACGCTGGCCATGGACGCGGTCCAGAAGGCGAACAGCGGCCACCCGGGGACGCCGATGGCGCTGGCGCCGGTCGCGTACACGATCTGGCAGCACGCGCTGCGCTACGACGTCACCGACCCGACGTGGCTCGACCGCGATCGCTTCGTGCTGTCGTGCGGCCACGCGTCCATGCTGCTCTACGGCGTCCTGCACCTGGCGGGCGTGCAGGAGCTCGACGCGCACGGCAAGCCGACCGGGCGCCTCGCGGTGCCGATGAACGACATCGAGCGTTTCCGCCAGCTCGACAGCAAGTGCCCGGGCCACCCCGAGTACCGCTGGACCAGCGGCGTCGAGACCACGACCGGTCCGCTGGGCCAGGGCGTCGGCAACTCGGTCGGCATGGCGATCGCGCAACGCTGGCTGGCAGCGCGCTACCACCGGCCGGGCATCGAGCTGTTCACGCACCGCGTGTTCGCGATCTGCAGCGACGGCGACCTGATGGAGGGCGTCGCGAACGAGGCCGCGTCGATGGCCGGGCACCTGGCGCTCTCGAACCTGTGCTGGGTCTACGACAACAACAAGATCACGATCGAGGGCGAGACGGACCTGGCGTTCAGCGAGGACGTGGCTGCGCGCTTCGTCGGCCTGGGCTGGAACGTCACGCACGTCACCGACGCGAACGACATGGTCGCGCTGCGGCGCGCGCTGGACGGCTTCGAGAGCCAGAGGAAGCGCCCCACCTTGATCATCGTCGACTCTCATATCGGTTGGGGCTCGCCCAAGAAGCAGGACAGCCACGCCGCGCACGGCGAGCCGCTGGGCGAGGACGAGATCCGCGCCACGAAGAAGGCCTACGGCTGGCCCGAGGATGCGAAGTTCCTCGTGCCGCCGGGCGTGCGCGAGCGTTTCGCAGAGGGCGTCGGCGCGCGCGGCAAGGCCGATCGCAAGGACTGGGACGCGCGCTGGTCGCGCTACCAGAAGGAGCACCCGGAGCTCGCGCGCGAGATCGAGTCGCTGCGCAAAGGTGAGCTGCCGGCCGGATGGGACAAGTCGATCCCGACGTTCCCGGCCGACGCGAAGGGCATGGCGACGCGCGACGCGTCGGGCAAGGTCCTGAACGCGTTCGCGCCGTCGATCGCGTGGTTCCTGGGCGGTTCGGCCGACCTGGCGCCGTCGACGAAGACGCGGCTCACGTTCGAAGGCGCCGGCGACCTGGGCGACGGCCAGCCCGGCGGCCGCAACCTGCACTTCGGCATCCGCGAGCACGCGATGGCCGCGATCGTGAACGGGATGGCGCTCTCCGGCCTGCGTCCGTTCGGGGCCACGTTCCTGATCTTCAGCGACTACCTGAAGCCGTCGCTGCGCCTCTCGTCGATCATGGAGCTGCCGGTGATCCACGTGTTCACGCACGACTCGATCGGCGTGGGCGAGGACGGACCGACGCACCAGCCGGTCGAGCAGCTCGCGTCGTTGCGCTCGATCCCGGGCTGCATCGTGCTGCGCCCGTGCGACGCGAACGAGACCGCCGAGGCGTGGCGCGTGGCCATCGAGAACCGACACGGGCCGACGTGCTTCGCGCTGACGCGGCAGGCGCTGCCGGTGCTCGACCGCACCAAGTACGCCGCCGCCTCGGGACTGCGGCGCGGCGGCTACGTGCTGTCCGACGCGAAGAACCCGCAGGTGATCCTGATCGGCACCGGCAGCGAAGTGCAGCTGTGCGTCACCGCGGCCGAGCGCCTGCGTCAGGAAGGCGTCGCGGCGCGCGTGGTCAGCCTGCCGAGCTTCGAGCTCTTCGACCGCCAGACGCCCGCGTACAAGGAGAGCGTGCTGCCGGCCGAGATCCGCGCGCGCGTCGCCGTCGAAGCCGCGTCGACCTTCGGCTGGCACCGCTTCGTCGGCGACCACGGCGCGGTGATCGGCATGACCGGCTTCGGCGCGTCGGCGCCGCTCCCCGACCTCCTGAAGAAGTTCGGTTTCACCGTCGAAGCGGTCGTCGAGGCCGCGCGCCGCCAGCTCTCCCTCGCCACGACCTGATTCACACCCCGACCGCAGTTCACCCGACGACCACAGTTCACCCGACGACCGCAGTTCACCCGACGACCACAGTTCACCCGACGACCACAGTTCACCCGACGTCCACAGTTCACCCGACGTCCCTGCGCAGATCCGCCATGAACCCGCTCAAGCAGACCGCCATCCTGGGCCAATCCATCTGGCTCGACTTCATCTCGCGGCAGGTGCTGGATTCCGGCGAGCTGCACCGGCTGGTGGAGACGGACGGGTTGGGCGGCGTCACGTCGAACCCCTCGATCTTCGAGAAGTCGATCCGCGAGGGCAGCGAGTACGCCGCCGCGCTGAGCGACATGCGCCGCCGGCGTCCGGGCGCGACGGCGTTCGAGCTCTACGAGGCGCTCGTCATCAAGGACATCCAGGACGCCTGCGACGTCATGCGCCCCGTGTACGACCGCACGAAGTCGCGCGACGGCTACGTGTCGCTCGAGGTGACGATGCACCGCGGCGAGACGCCCGAGGAGATCGTGCGCGAGGCCGTGCACCTGTGGGAGGCGGTCGGGCGTCCCAACGTGATGATCAAGGTCCCCGGCACCGCGGACGGCCGCAAGGCGTTCGAGGAGCTGATCGCGGCCGGGATCAACGTGAACGTGACGCTCCTGTTCGCGCGCAGCGCCTATGCGGAGACGCACGACGCCTACATCCGCGGCCTGGAGCGGCGCGTCGCCGCGGGCGGCGACGTGTCGCGCGTCGCCAGCGTCGCCAGCTTCTTCGTCAGCCGCATCGACTCGGCGGTCGACAAGCTGCTGGACGGCAAGCTGGCCGCGGCCAAGACGCCCAAGGAGAAGGCCGCGATCGAGAAGTTGCAGGGCCGCGCCGCGATCGCCAATGCGAAGCTGGCGTACGCGCACTACGAGAACGTGATCTCCGGCAAGCGCTGGCGCGACCTGGCCAAGAAGGGCGCGCACACTCAAAGGGTGCTGTGGGCCAGCACGGGCACGAAGAACAAGAAGTACAGCGACGTCCTGTACGTCGAGGAGCTGATCGGCCGCGACACGGTCAACACGGCCCCGCCGGCGACGATCGACGCGTTCCGCGACCATGGCAAGCCGCGCGTCAGCCTGACCGAGGGCCTCACCGAGGCCAAGAAGGTGATGCGCGACCTGGAGGCGCTCGGCGTCGCGTTCGACTCCGTCACCGACGCGCTCCTCGTCGACGGCTTGAAGCAGTTCTCGGATGCGTTCGTGGCGCTCCTGCGCTCGATCGAAAAGCCCGCGTCGAGCGCTCCGGCCGCAACGGCGGGTCCGACCGCGCCGGCCAGCGCGCCGGTCAGCGCGATGGTCGTGTCGACGGGCGCGCGAGCGGCGTCCGCGCCGGCGGCCGCGTCCCCGGCTCCCGCACGTTCGAGCGCACCGGCGGCCACGCCGCCGTCGTCGGCGATGCCGACGCTGAAGGCCCCGCCGGCCGTACAAGCCGCGTTCGAGCAGGCGCTGGCCGACTGGAAATCGAGCGATCGCTCGCGCCGCTTCACACGCAAGGACGCGACCGTCTGGACCGGCGGTGACGAGGCCAGCTGGCTCGGCTGGCTCGACGCCCCGTCGCGTGCGCGCGGCGCGATCGCGGGGTTGCGCGCGTTCGCCGACGAAGTGCGGCGCGAGGGGATCCAGCACGTGCTGCTGCTCGGCATGGGCGGCTCCAGCCTCGGACCCGAGGTGCTCGCGCGCACGTTCGGCTTGCGCACCGGCTTCCCCGAGCTGCTCGTGCTCGACTCGACCGACCCCGAACAGGTCACGGCCTTCGAGCGCCGGATCGATCCGGCGCGCACGATCTTCGTGGTCGCCAGCAAGTCGGGCTCCACGCTCGAGCCCAACATCCTCGAGGCGTACTTCTGGGATCGCGTGCAGGCCAGGCTCGGCGCGAAGGAGGCCGGCCGTCGCTTCGTCGCGATCACCGATCCGGGCTCGAAGCTCGAAGGCGTCGCGCGTTCAAAGGGCTACCGGCGCATCTTCCCGGGCGATCCGTCGATCGGCGGGCGCTTCTCGGCGCTGTCGGTGTTCGGTCTCGTGCCGGCCGCGCTGATCGGCGTCGAGCTCGACGGGTTCGTGGCCCGTGCCGAGGACATGGCCATGCGCTGCATCGGTGCGAGTTCCCCTGCTGGTGATCCCGCGACCGATCCGGGCGTACGCCTCGGCGCTTTCCTGGGCGCGTGCGCGCGCATGGGCCGCGACAAGCTGACGCTCGTCGTCAGCCCGCGCCTGGACTCGTTGGGCGCGTGGCTCGAGCAGCTCGTCGCGGAATCGACCGGCAAGCAGGGCCGCGGGATCGTTCCAGTCGACCTCGAGCCGCTCGGTCCGCCCTCGGCCTACGGCGACGACCGCGTGTTCGCCTATGTGCGCCTGACCAGCGAACCCGACGGTGCGCAGGACGCCGCGATCGACGCGCTCGAGCGCGCCGGCCACGCGGTCGTGCGCATTCCGGTCGCGGACGTGCTCGACCTGGGCGCCGAGTTCTACCGCTGGGAGATCGCCACGGCCGTCGCTGGATCCGTGTTGGGCATCCACCCGTTCGACCAGCCCGACGTCGAGGCGGCGAAGATCGCGACGCGCGCGCTGATGGACGCGTACGAATCCAACGGTTCCCTGCCCGAGGAGAGACCGTTCTTCGAGGAGGAGGGCGTGCTGCTCTTCGCGCCGCGGCCGTACGCGCTCGAGCTGTACGGCGCCGCCGGGCCGAACGCCTCGCTGGCGGAGGTGCTGCGTGCGCACTTCGCGCTGCAGCCCGGCAATTACGCGGCATTGCTGGCGTTCCTGCCGATGGACGGCGAGAACGCGGCCGAGCTGCAGACGATGCGCACCGCGCTGCGCGACGCTTCGCGCGATGCCACGTGCGTCGGCTTCGGCCCGCGCTACCTGCACTCGACCGGACAGGCCTACAAGGGCGGCCCGGCTGGCGGCGTGTTCCTCCAGATCACGCGCGCTGTGCGGACCGACGTGCCCGTGCCCGGGCACCGCTACGGGTTCGGCGTCGTGCTGGCCGCGCAGGCGCGCGGCGACCTGCAGGTCCTCGTCGAGCGTGGTCGACGCGCATTGCGCGCTCACGTCACGGGCGACCTGCGCCCGGGCCTCGCATCGCTGCGGCGCGCGGTGATCGACGCGGTCTCGAACGGAACGTCTTCGCGCAGTTGAGCCGCGCTCCCGCGCGAGCCTGGAATCCAAGGAGAGTTCGGATGCAGATCGGAATGCTGGGGCTCGGCCGCATGGGCGGCGGCATGGTCAAGCGTCTGCTGAACGGCGGGCACGAGTGCGCCGTGTGGAACCGCGATTTCTCGAAGTCGGAGGAGTTCCAGAAGATCGGCGCGCAGGCGGCGCGCAGCATCGAGGACCTCGTGAAGTCGCTGCGCAAGCCGCGCGCGATGATCGTCATGCTCCCGGCCGGCGACGTGACCGAGCAGACGGTGCTGAAGCTCGCCACGCTGTGCGAACCGGGCGACATCGTGATCGACGGCGGCAACTCGTACTTCAAGGACGACGTGCGCCGCGCGAAGATCCTGGCCGAGCGCGGCCTGAACTACGTCGACTGCGGCACGAGCGGCGGCGTGTGGGGCGCGGAACGCGGCTACTGCCTGATGGTCGGCGGATCGAAGGAGTCCTTCGAGCGTCTGACGCCGGCGCTGCGGACGCTCGCGCCCGGTCGCGGCGACGTGCCGCCGACCTCCGGACGCAACGGCGGCACGGCCGAGGAGGGCTTCCTGCACTGCGGACCCGTCGGCGCCGGCCACTTCGTGAAGATGGTCCACAACGGCATCGAGTACGGCGTCATGCAAGCCTACGCCGAGGGCTTCGACCTGATGCGCAGCCAGGGCGGCGCGAACGTGCCGGCCGACATGCGCTACGACCTGGCGCTGCAGGACGTGGCCGAGCTGTGGCGCCGCGGCAGCGTCGTCGGCTCGTGGCTGCTCGATCTGACCGCGATGGCGCTGCAGGAGGATCCCAAGCTGGCGCGCTACTCGGGCTTCGTGCAGGACTCGGGCGAGGGCCGCTGGACGGTGCAGGCCGCGATCGACAACGCCGTGCCGGCCGAGGTGCTGACCAGCGCGCTCTACGCGCGCTTCCGTTCGCGCCAGGAGCACACCTTCGCCGAGAAGGTCCTGTCGGCCATGCGCGAGAAGTTCGGCGGACACGTCGAGCCGGCCAAGGCGCGGTGAGCATGAGCCCCGTGAAGAACAGGGAGCCGATCCAGGTCACGCCCGACGTCACGCCCGACAAGGTGCCCGAGCTCGTGAACCCGTTCGCGCCGCCGGTGGGGCCCGCGACGATCGTGATCTTCGGCGCGGCGGGGGACTTGACGAAGCGCAAGCTGATCCCGGCGCTGTGCAACCTCTGGAACGAGAAGCTCCTCGTGCCGGAGTGCGCGATCCTGGGGCTCGGTCGCACCCCGCTCGACACGGACGCGTACCGCGCGAAGGTCGCGGAGGACGTGCAGAAGTTCGCGACGCGCCCGCTGCCGCCCGAAGTGATCGAGGACGTCCTCTCGCGGCTGCACTACCTGCCGGCCGATTTCACCGACCCGAAGGCCTACAAGAAGCTGGCCGCCGAGCTCGAGCGGATCGACGCCGAGCACGGGACCGGGGGCAACCACCTCTACTACCTGTCGACGGCTCCCGAGTACTTCGCGCCGATCATCGCGCAGCTCGGAGCAGCCGGGCTCCTGAAGGAAGAGGGTGACCGCTGGGCGCGCGTCATCGTCGAGAAGCCGTTCGGCACCGATCTGGCGTCGGCGCGCGCGTTGAACGCGGAACTGCGCCGCAACGTGCGCGAGGAGCAGATCTACCGGATCGACCACTACCTCGGGAAGGAGACCGTCCAGAACATCCTCGTGTTCCGCTTCGCGAACGGGATGTTCGAGCCGATCTGGAACCGCCAGTACATCGACAACGTGCAGATCACCGTGGCCGAGTCGATCGGCGTCGAGACGCGCGGCGGGTACTACGACACCGCCGGCGCGCTGCGCGACATGGTGCCCAACCACATCCTGCAGCTGCTCTCGCTCGTGGCGATGGAGCCGCCGACTTCGTTCGAAGCCGAGGCCGTGCGCGAGGAGAAGGCCAAGGTGCTGCGCTCGATCCAGCCGATGACCCCCGAACGCGTGCTGACGCACGCCGTGCGCGGCCAGTACGGCGAGGGCAACGTCGACAGCCATCCCGTGCCGGCCTACCGGCTCGAGGACCGCGTGGCGCGGGACTCGAACACCGAGACGTTCGTGGCCATGCAGCTCTCGGTCGACAACTGGCGCTGGGCCGACGTGCCGTTCTACCTGCGCACCGGCAAGAGCATGTCGCGCCGCGTGACGGAGATCGCGATCCAGTTCCGGCGGCCGCCCCTGCTCTTGTTCCGCAACACGCCGGTCGACCACCTGTCGCGCAACGTGCTCGTGATCCGCGTCCAGCCCGACGAGGGCATCACGCTGCGTTTCGGCGCGAAGATCCCCGGTCCGTCCGTGCGCTTGAGCAACGTGGCGATGGACTTCCGCTACAAGGACCACTTCACGCAGCCGCCCAGCACCGGCTACGAGACGCTGATCTACGACTGCCTCAAGGGCGACCCGACGCTGTTCCAGCGCGCCGACATGGTCGAGATGGGCTGGGAGATCGTGCAGCCGATCCTCGAAGTGTGGAGCGCGCTGCCGCCGCGCACGTTCCCGAACTACGCCGCCGGCACGTGGGGGCCCAAGGAAGCCGACGATCTGCTCGAGCGCGACGGCCGGAAGTGGCGACGCATCGAGTGATCCAGTAGCGTTCCCGCCGATGGCCCACCGCCGCGCGAAGGCCGCGACCCCCGAGGTGCGCGTGCTGCCCGACCGCGAAGCGCTGGCGCGCGCCGCGTGCGAGGAGATCGCGCACGGGGTGCTCGAAGCGATCGCCGAGCACGGCCGCTGCAACCTGGTGCTGTCGGGAGGCGACACGCCGCGCCGCACGCACGAGCTCCTGGCGAGCGTCGAGATCCCCTGGGACAAGGTCCACGTGTTCTTCGGCGACGAGCGTTGCGTCCCGCCGATCCACGTCGACAGCAACTGGCGCATGGCGCGCGAGACGCTGATCCTGCGCGCCGGGATCCCCGACGAGAACGTGCACCGCATCGCCGGCGAGCGCGATCCGGAGGACGCCGCGTCCGACGCGGAGATCGCGATCCAGACGCATTTCGCGCTGCGCCCGGGCGACATGCCGCGCTTCGACGTCGTGCTGCTCGGCATGGGCCACGACGGGCACACGGCGTCCTTGTTCCCCGGGACGCACGCGCTGGAGGAGGCGACGCGGCTCGTGGTCGCAAACTTCGTCGAGAAGCTCGGCGCGTGGCGCGTGACCATGACGATGCCCGTGTTCGAGGCGGCGCGGCAGGTCGTGTTCCTGGTCGCCGGCGAGGACAAGGCCGCGATGGTGCGCTCCGCGACCGTGCAGCGTCCGAGCAGCGCCACGCCGCCCGCGGGGCGCGTCCGACCGCGCGGCGGGCACCTGCTCTGGCTTGTCGACCGTTCTGCAGGATCGCGCCTGTCCCACGACGAGGGCGGCGAAGCGAGAGTCCCGGACTGAACCGCGGAGAGCCGCGCGCCCGGACGTCAGCGCGGCTCGACGTACTCGCGGTACAGATCCGCCTCGGACGTCCACCCGATGCGCTCGTACAACGCGACGAGCTTCTGGGCGACGTCGAACCGGGTCACGCGCCGGAAGTCGTTCAGCGCCCAGAATCCCTGCCACGACTCGAGCAGGGCGGCTTCGGCCTCGGCTAGGCGGCCGAGGTCGAGCAGCGCCGACCCGAGCAGCGCCAACGTCTCGAAGAGCACGGCCTTGCCCTGCGTGGCGCCGCGGCGGAGCGCGACCGACTCAGCCAGCTCTGCGGCGCCTTCTGCGACGCAACCCTGGCCGACGAGCGCGCGCCCGAGCTGGTTCTTGCCCCCGGCCACGAAGACGTGCTGCGGACCGCGCAACTCCGTGTCGAGCGCGATCAGCTCCCGGTACACCGGCTCGGCGCGCGTGTACTCCTTGCGCTGGAAGAGCAGCGTCCCCGAGTTGAACAGCATGTCCGCGAAGATCGGGTGCCGCGTCCCGAACGTGGTGCGCGCGATGGCCAGGGCGCGCGTCAGGTGCTCGTCGGCGCCGGCGAAGTCCTTCTTCTCGAAGAGGACCGAGCTCAGGGTCTGGTGGGAGACGGCGACGTCCTCGTGGACCTCGCCGTAGAGCTCGAGACGCCCCGCCAGCGCCGCGCGCGCTACGCGCTCGGACTCGTCGAGCTGGCGCGTCCGTCGCAGGTTGATCGAGTACTCGTTCTGGAAGAAGAGCGAGAGGTGGTGGATGCGGCCGTAGGCGGCCTCGCTCGCGGCGCACAGCTCGGCGTGGATCGGCGTGGCCTCCTCGGCGCGATCCGTATCGGTCAGCAGCGTGGCCAGCGCGCTCTTGGCGTTCATCGTGAAGTAGCCCTGCTCGCCGTAGACGGCCGTCGTGGCCTCCACCATCGCGCGCGTCCGCGCCTCGGCCTCCTCGATCTTGCCCAGGTCGAGGAGGATGCGGGCCATGCCCGCTTGCGCGCTGAGCAGCTCCGGATCGCCGGCGGGCCGGACGGCCGTCGCGAGCGCGAGGTACTCGCCCATGAGCGTCTCGGCCTCCGCGAACCCGCCGGTCGAGCCCAGCCCCTGGGCCAGCTTGCGCATCGCGGCCGTCGTGCGCGCGTGCTCCGGCCCCAGGGCCGAGCGGCACGTGGCCAGCGCCGCGCGCATCTCGTCCAGCCCGCGGTCGTACTCGCCGAACGTCACGAGCAGCGAACCGCGGTCGCCTTGCAGCCGCAACGTGCGCTCGTCGCGCGGCCCGTGACGGCTCAGGTAGTGCTCGTAGAGCTCGGTGGCGAGCGTCAGCGCCTCCCGGCTCTCCTGGGCCGACAGGCACAGCATCAGCTGGTACCGCGTCTCCAGCGTGCGCTCGTGTGCTGGGCCCAGCTCGCGCTCGAGCCCGGGCAGCGCTGCGCGCAAGAGCTTCTCGGACTCCTTGATCAGCCCGAGCTCGCGGTACGTCCCTCCGATCGAGGCCCGCACGGTGTCGCGGATGTACGGCTGGTCTGCGAACGTCGTGTCGATGCGCGGGATCGCCGCGTCGAGCATGTCCACGAGCCGCGTGTCGCGGCCGCCGCGGAACGGGCTGACGGCCTCGATCATGTCGCGCAGCACGAACTTGTTCATGGCCGAGACGGCCGCCGCCTCGCGTTCGGCCTGCTGGCGCGCGACGGTTTCGGCCGCCCGGGCTTCGCGCGCGTCCGCGAGCGCGAAAAGCGCCACGACGAGCGCCGTCGTCACGAGCACCGCAGCGGTCAGGACCGAACCCACGAGCAGCGGGTTGCGCCGCGCGAACTTCTTCAGGACGTAGGTCGTGGTCGCGGGCCGCGCCACGATCGGCTCGTGGCTCAGGTACCGGCGCACGTCCGCGGCCAGCTCGGCCGCCGACTGGTAGCGGCGATCGCGCTCCTTCTCCACGGCCTTCAGCGCGACCGTGGCGAGGTCCCGGTTCAGCCGGGGATCGATGGCCGTCAGCGACTTGGGCTCGACCTCGAGGATCGTCCGGATCGCGGCGTGAACCCGCAGGGGCGAGACCTCGTAGGGCAGCTTCCCGGTCAGGATCTCGTAGAGCACGATGCCCAGCGAGTAGACGTCGCTGCGCGTGTCGATCGCGTTCGCGTCGCCGGAGGCCTGCTCCGGGCTCATGTAGGCCACCGTGCCGAGGAGCTCGCCCGCGATCGTCTTCCGGGCGGTCCCTTCCTGCTCCTCGGTGAGCCGCGCGATGCCGAAGTCGAGGATCTTGGGGTGTCCCTCGACGTCGACGAGCACGTTGGCCGGCTTCAAGTCGCGGTGGACGACGCCACGCTGGTGCGCGTGCTGCACGGCGTCGCAGATCTCGCAGAACAGCGCCAGACGCGCCCCGGTGTCGAGAGCGCGCGTCGCGACGTACTCCGTGATCGGCACGCCCTCCACGAACTCCATCGCGAAGAACGGCTGGACGGCGCCGCGATCCTCGAAGTGTCCGGCCTCGATGATGTGCGCGATGCCCGGGTGATTGAGGCGCGCCAGGATCTCGACTTCGAACTCGAAGCGGCGCAGGAAGCTCGCCACGGACGGGCCGGGGTGCACGACCTTGATGGCGACGCGGCGGCGCGGATGATCCTGCTCGCCTTCGTAGACGCTGCCCATCCCGCCGCGTCCGATGCGGCGCAACACGCGGTAGCGCCCGATGCGGCTCGGCAGCGGATCCTCGTCGTGGACGCCGGCGGTCGTGCGCAGGCGATCGCGCTCGACCGCCAGGAGCGCCGAGACCTCCGCGCGCAGTCCGTCGTCCGGACACTCGCGCGCCAGGAACTCGCGCTGTTCCGCCGGCGCGAGACGAACGGCGGCCGTGAAGAGCGCGAGCGCCCGCTCGTGCCTCGTGGTGCGATCGGATCCGCCGTTCATGGAGCGGCGCGCCGCGCGGCGCCGCGCGGCGCCAACAGCACGGTTTGGGGCTCTCGACCGATTTCGTCTCGCTCTCTCAGTGCTTGGCCGCTTCGCGTCGCGTGAACGCCAGCACGCCCACAAGAGCTGCCAGGAACAACCCGCCGACCACCGCGGCCACCAGGATCAGCGTCCCGCGCAAGCCCTTCTGGATGCGCGCCTCGTCGGTGGCCAGCGGGCGCACGATTTCGAGCACGCCGCGCACGTCGCCGACCTGCCAGTCCTTCTTGATGCTTTCGGGGTGCGAGTTGTGGCAGTCGACGCAGCCCTTCTCCATGCGCCGCGCGACGGCGTAGCGCAGCACGGGCGCGCCACGCACCTCGTCGAACGTCGTGAGCGGGTTCAGCGGATCGGCGCGCAGGGCCTTCAGCGCCTGCAGCTGGAAATCGTCGAGATCCTCGCGCACGCGGTTCTTGAACGGGTACTCGCTGTAGTGGCGCAGCCGTACGTCGCCGGCGCGCGCGGAGACCCTGTCACCGAGCTCCGTGAGGAACGTGGCCGGAATCGGGATCGCACCCGCGACCCCCTGCCACGAGGACAGCACGGGCACGTGCGCGCGATCCACCCGTGACGTGACGGCCTCCGTGTAGAACGCGTTGACCTCCTGCAGCAAGGCGGCCTCGAGCGCAGCGCCTTCGATCGCCGACTGCTCGACGAGCGACCGCGACAGCTCGCCCAGGCGCCACAGGCCCAGGCCGGCTCCGAGCACGAGCGCCACCATGGCGGCGGTCGCGAGCGGGTAGCGCCGGCACCAGCGCATGGCGCGCCGGGGGACCGAGATGCTCAGCGCCGACACTGGTCGCCCGACCAGGAACATGCGCAGGTCCTCGGCCAGCTCGCGCATGTCGGCGTAACGATCGGCCGGATCGCGCGCCATGGCCTTGGCGCAGATCGCGGCGAGCTCGGGCGTGACGCGGGGCGCGATCTCGCGCAGGTCGCGCGGCGGTCCCTGGATCACCCAGCTCAGCACGAGGTGGCTCGACACGCGCGCGCCGGGCGCGAGGTACGGCGGGCGGCCCGCGAGCAGGTGGTACATCATCGCGCCGACCGAGTAGATGTCGGATCGCGGCGTCACCTTCTCGACCTCGCCGCGCGCCTGCTCGGGCGACATGTAGACCGGCGTGCCGATCACCGTGCCGGCCTGCGTCTCGAGGCTGCTGCCGCCCTCGGTCTCGCCGCGCTCCGTGAGCACGATCGAGCCGGTCGTCGGGTCGTGCGCGCGCGGCTTCTCGGGCCGGCCCATGACCTTGGCCAGCCCCCAGTCCATGACGTACACCTCGCCGAAGCGCCCCGTCATGATGTTCGCGGGCTTCAGATCGCGGTGGACGACGCCCTTCGAGTGCGCGTAGCCCGTGGCCTCGCACACGCGCACGAGCGCCACGATCGCGCGCTCGAGCGTCCACTCCGTGGAGCCGCTCCACACGAGCTCGAAGACCTTGTGCAGGTCCTGGCCCTTGACGAGCCGCATCGTGAAGTAGATCTGGCCGGTCTGGTCCATCCCGACCTCGTGCAGCGGCACGATGCCGGGGTGGTCGAGCTGGCCCGTGACCTGCGCCTCCTCGAGGAAGCGCGCGAGCAGCGCCTGGTCGCTGCTGCCGGACCCGGGCTCGGCGCGCTTGCCCTTGCCGGCCAGCGCGACCTTCATCGCCAACGTGCGACGCAGGTCCGTGTCGAAGACCTCGTACACGGCGCCCATGCCGCCGCGGCCGATCTCCGCGCGCATGACGTAGCGGTGTCGCGGCCCGTCGCCGACGGCCTTGGCGAGCCACTCCGCGCCGCTCAGCCCCGCCGTTCCGCCGGGCGCCGAGATGTCGATCTCGGGCACGACGTTCGTCGCCGCAAGGTGCGCGAGGCCGGCCTGGAACGAGCTGCTGACCTCGGGGAAGCGCAGGGGCTCGCGCTCGGGACCGGGGGGCTGGGTCACCCGAGCAGCGTATCCCAACCCGCTGGCATTTTCCGGGGTCCGGGGTGCACGGCCCCGGCGCCCCGGCGACCACAGTCGGTGGGCCAGGCGGAGAGCACTGCGCCGAGCTCCGTGGACGGCGAGTAGACCTTCACGCGATGGATCCGGCCGCTGGCGTCGAGCTCGAACACGTCCACGCCTCGGAACCGAAATGTTCGGCCGTTATTGCCGCTCCCGGTCATCGTCCAAGCGACGGGGACGTCGCTGTCCGCAGGCGCGACGAGGTCCTCCCACATGGCGATCGAATCGACCGCGCCGACGATGCCGTCGAAGAACAGGCGCAGGCCGGCGTGACCGCGGTGCGAAGGAGCCCCGACCGGATCGTGGCTCTCGGCGTCGGGCGCGAAGCACGCGACCCACGCCTCGCGGTCTATCTTGCGCGTCGCGGCGAAATAGGCCTGGACGGACGGGGGGCTTTGCCAGATCCAGGCCAAGTGTCCCCGCCAAACTGGAAAGTTGCACCTTCCCCGCCACGTTCTCCCCGCGACCCCGCGCTGGTGCGGGCCCGCGCGGAGCGGCTGGGACGCGGGTCGGGCCGCGAGTACCATCCTCGGTCCTCGATCCCACGAGCCCGCCATGAAAGACACGTTCCAGACCCGCACGACCCTGACCGCCGCCGGCCGCACGTTCCAGATCGCGAGCCTGCCCGCGCTCGCCAAGCGCCTGCCGCGCGTGTCGCGGCTGCCGTTCTCGCTGCGGATCCTGCTCGAGAACCTGCTGCGCACGGAGGACGGCGTGGCGGTCACCAAGGAGGACGTCGAGGCCCTGGCCGCGTGGGATCCCAAGGCGACGCCCGCGCGGGAGATCCAGTTCACGCCGGCGCGCACCTTGCTCCAGGACTTCACCGGCGTGCCGTGCGTCGTCGACCTGGCCGCGATGCGCGACGCGATGAAGCTGCGCGGCGGCGACGCGCGCAAGATCAATCCTCTGTCGCCGGTCGAGCTCGTGATCGACCACTCGGTGCAGGTCGACTACTTCGGGCGCCCCGACGCGCTGGAGCTGAACGCCGAGATCGAGTTCGAGCGCAACCAGGAGCGCTACGCGTTCCTGCGCTGGGGCTCGACCGCGTTCCAGAACTTCAAGGCCGTGCCGCCCGACACGGGCATCGTGCACCAGGTGAACCTCGAGTTCCTGGCGCGCGTCGTCATGGAGTCGAACGACGCAGCGGGCGCGACCTGGGCCTACCCCGACACGGTCGTCGGCACGGATTCGCACACGACGATGGTCAACGGACTGGGCGTGCTGGGCTGGGGCGTCGGCGGCATCGAGGCCGAGGCGGCGATGCTGGGACAGCCCGTTTCCATGCTGATTCCGCAGGTCGTCGGCGTCACGCTCACCGGGCGCCTGCCCGAGGGCGCGACCGCGACCGACCTCGTGTTGCGCGTGACGGAGATGCTGCGCAAGCACGGCGTCGTCGGGAAGTTCGTCGAGTTCTGCGGGCCGGGCCTCGAGTTCCTGCCGCTGGCCGACCGCGCCACGATCGCGAACATGGCGCCCGAGTACGGCGCCACGTGCGGCATCTTCCCGGTCGACGCGAGCACGATCGCGTACTTGAAGCTCTCCGGCCGCAGCGACGCGCAGTGCGCGCTGGTCGAGACCTACATGAAGGCACAAGGCTTGTGGGGTGATGCACAAACGCCGCAGGCCGAATACTCGGACCTCGTGACGCTCGACCTGGCGACGATCGAGCCGTCGCTCGCCGGTCCCAAGCGCCCGCAGGATCGCGTGCGCCTCGGCGACGTGAAGCGCGGCTTCGAGGAGAACCTCGACGAGCTGTGCGGCCGCATGGCCGGACCCGGGCCGCGCGCGCAGGCGATCGAGCGCATGACGGGGGAGGGCGGCACGACCGCGCCCGTCGCCACGGCGGAGCCGGAAGCGCTGGCGCCCTTTGCATCCGTGCACAGCGACCGCGGGGACTTCGTGCTGCGCCACGGCTCCGTCGTCATCGCCTCGATCACGAGCTGCACGAACACGAGCAACCCCTCCGTGCTCATGGCCGCCGGTCTCCTGGCGAAGAAGGCCGTCGAAAAGGGCCTGGTTTCGCAGCCCTGGGTCAAGACGAGCCTCGCGCCGGGCTCCAAGGTCGTGACGGAGTACCTGGCCAAGGCCGGGTTGCAGCCCTACCTCGACAAGCTCGGCTTCCACGTCGTCGGCTACGGCTGCACGACCTGCATCGGGAACAGCGGGCCGCTGCCCAAGGCGATCGCGACCGCAGTCGACGAGGCCAGCCTCGTGGTCGCGGCGGTTCTCTCGGGCAACCGCAACTTCGAGGGCCGCGTGCACGCGCAGGTGCGCGCGAACTACCTGGCGTCGCCGCCGCTGTGCGTGGCCTACGCGATCGCGGGCACGGTCGACATCGACCTGACGAAGGACGCGCTCGGCACGGGCAAGGACGGCAAGCCCGTCTTCCTGAAGGACGTCTGGCCCAGCGCGCGCGAGATCCAGGACGCGGTCACGTCGACTCTCGACCGCGCGATGTTCCAGCGCACGTACGCCGACGTGTACCAGGGCGATGCGCGCTGGCGCGCGCTCGCGGTGCCGGCCGGCGACACGTACGCCTGGGACCCGAAGTCGACGTACGTCAAGAACCCGCCCTACTTCGACGGCATGCCGGTCAAGCCCTTGCCGGTCGAGGACATCCGGGGCGCGCGCGTGCTGGCCGCGTTCGGCGACAGCATCACGACCGACCACATTTCGCCCGCCGGATCGATCAAGGCCACGAGCCCGGCCGGCAAGTACCTGATCTCGCTGGGCGTGGCGCCGGAGGACTTCAACAGCTACGGCGCGCGCCGCGGCAACCACGAGGTCATGGTGCGCGGCACGTTCGCGAACTCGCGCATCAAGAACAAGCTGATGGGCGGGGAAGAGGGCGGCAACACGGTGTTGATGACGACGGGCGAGAAGACGTCGATCTACGACGCCGCGATGGCCTACAAGGCCGTGGCCATCCCGACGATCGTGATCGCCGGCAAGGAGTACGGCACCGGCAGCTCCCGCGACTGGGCCGCGAAGGGTCCGATGCTGCAGGGCGTGCGCGCCGTGATCACCGAGAGCTTCGAGCGCATCCACCGCTCGAATCTGGTCGGGATGGGCGTGTTGCCGCTGCAGTTCCTCGAGGGCCAGAGCATGAGCTCGCTGGGGCTGACCGGATACGAAACCTTCGCGATCACGGGCGTGAGGCGCGCGCTGGAGGGCGATTTCTCGCCGGGCATGCGCGTGCAGGTCGCCGCCGATGCTCCGGAGGGCAAGCAGACGCGCTTCGACGCGGTCCTGCGCATCGACACGCCCAATGAAGCCGCGTATTACCGTCACGGCGGCATCCTGCAGTACGTGCTGCGGCGCCTGATCGGCTGAGACGGACGGGTCGCATGGCCACGCCTCCGACTCCTCATGCGGCCGCGCGCTGGGCGCCGCGCTTGTGCGCGGCAGCCCCGCTCGTCGCGATCATGGCCTTCGTCATCGGCTGGTTCGATCCGCACGGCGGGGAGAACCCGATCGCGGCGGCTGCGCTGGCGGTCGCGTTCGCGGCGGCTGGTTTCGGACTGAGCGGCTTGTTCCTGTCGCTGCTCGCCAGCGAGCGCGTCCCCGGCTTCGAGCGGCCGAGGTGGTCGCTGCCCTGCGCGATCGGGGGCATCTTCGGCGGTTTCCTGGGCGGGCTCCTGGGCGTGATCACTTGAGCCACAGCCTCGAGAACCTGTTCTACGAGACGATCGAGGCCGAAGGTCACCTGATCGACAGCCACCTGCTGCAGCAGATCTTCGACAAGATCATCGAGCGCGGAGCGCGGTACGAGGTCGCGCGCTTCGACATCGGCACGACGAACGAGCAGTTCTCGTACGTGAGGCTGCGCCTCGCGGCTTCCGCGCCGGACGTTCTGCGCGAGCTGATCCGCGAGCTGGTGCCGCTGGGTTGCCGCATGGTCGACCAGCGCGACGCGCGCCTCGAGCCGTCGCCCAAGGAACGCTGCGTCGCGCCCGACTTCTACTCGACGACGAACCACCGCACGCAGGTGCGGATCACCGGTCGCTGGATCGACGTGCAGAAGCAGCGGATGGATGCGGTCGTCGTGGTCGAGGACGGCGTGGCCGAGTGCCGCAAGCTGCGCGACGTGAAAGCCGGCGACATGGTCGTGTCCGGCGTGGACGGCATCCGCGTCAACCCCGAGTTCGTGCAGCGCGACCGCCACGGGTTTGCGTTCATGAGCAACGACATCTCCTCCGAGCGCCGCGTGGAGGTCGCCGTCGCCAAGGTCGCCGAAATGATGCGCGCCGTGCGCCAGTCGGGCGGACGCATCGCGGTCGTGGCCGGACCGGTCGTGATCCACACCGGCGGCATCGACTACTTCTGCGATCTGGTGCGCGGTGGCTGGATGGACGTGCTGCTCTCGGGCAACGCCCTGGCCGTGCACGACGTCGAGTACGCGCTCTATGGCACGAGCCTGGGCGTCGACCTCCAGACCGGCTCACCGGTCGAGGAGGGGCACAAGAACCACATGCGCGCGATCAACACGGTGAACCTGGCCGGTTCGCTGCGCGACGCGGTCGAGCAGGGGATCCTGAAGACCGGGATCATGCACGCCTGCGTGACCAGCGGCGTCGAGTTCGTGCTGGCGGGCTCGATCCGCGACGACGGCCCGCTGCCCGAAACGCTGATGGACCTGATCGAGGCGCAGGAGCGCTACGCGCAGTCGCTCGAGGGCGTCAAGATGGTCCTGATGCTGTCGACGATGCTGCACTCGATCGGCGTCGGCAACATGCTGCCCTCGTGGGTGCGCGTCGTGTGCGTCGACATCAACCCGGCGGTCGTGACGAAGCTGGCCGACCGCGGATCCGCGCAGACGCTGGGGGTCGTGACGGACGTGGGACTGTTCCTGCACCAGCTCGCGAGCCGGCTCGGACGGCAGACCCCGTAGAGAACCGATCGTACGGGCTCTCGATTCTGTTCGCGCCGCGCGGAACCGCGCGGCGGGGAGCCCGTAGAGAACTGATCGTACGGGCTCTCGATTCTGTTGGCGCCGCGCGGAACCGCGCGGCGGGGAGCCCGTAAAGAACCGATCGTACGGGCTCTCTGTGCTGTTGGCGCCGCGCGGAACTGCGCGGCGGGGAGCCCGTAGAAGCCGAGCTACGGGCTCTGGATCGGTTGTCGCCGCGTGGAACTCCCCGCGGCGCGTCGCACCTAGTTCGTCGAATCGACCGGAAGACCGCGTCGCCACCAGACCACGAGAGCGGCGAGCAGGACTGCGCCGATCGCGGAGCCCAGCAGGAGGTTCGAGCTGCTCGACCCCTCATGCACCGGTTGCTCCACGAACGGCGCCGGCATCGCGGAAAGCTTCGGCGCGACGTCGAGGCTCGCGACCTCCAGGGCGATCGGAGTCGGCGGCTTGTCGAACCTGGCGCGGTCACCGTAGAGGGCCAGCTGACGCTGGTAGTTCTCGTCATCGGACATCCCGCGCGGGCCCGCCGTGTTCCGGGTCAGGGCGCTCGTGCGCGAGCGAATGTCGTTGCCCTCCTGTTCGAGTCCGATGATCCTCAGCGGGTCTCCCGGGTGGATGCGGCTCTTCTCGCGCTCGAAGAGCAGCTGCTTGTCCTTGGCGGTCGGCTCGTAGTACGGCTCGCTCTCGGCCTCCTGTGCGCGCGCTGAGGCGAGCGGCACGAGCGACAGGAGGACGAGGAGCAGCGACTTCACGTGTTGCATGCGGATCACGGCGCCACCGTGTACATGTTCGGGTCGAAGTCGAGCTCCTGCCAGCGCAGGACCTCGACCGGCTGAATGTCGCTCGGCAGCATCCGCGCGAACCGCGAGCTGGCACCCCCGAGCAGACGGCAGTCCTGGTTGATCGAGATCGTCGGCGTCCCGTAGATGATGTTCTCGTTGCGGCTGATCAACCCGCCGTTGATCTTCGCGGGCGTGCCGCCCAGGACGAGCCAGCAGAACGAGTGGTTCGTGTAGAACACGGCGTCGAGCTGGGCCGCGGTCAGGGTCGCGATGGAGTTGAAGTTCGTGGTGCCGGGCGGGCAGTTCCCGCCCCACTTTGCGGGCTTGATGGTGTCCCGCGTCGGGATCGCCGCCATCGTCGTCGGCGGGTCGTAGACGCCGTCGCCGTCGATGTCCTCGCCCGTGCCCGGGATGCGGTCGCCCACGTTGTAGCCGCCCGGGATCAGGCCGAGGTCCTCGTCCGCGTCGGTGTAGAACTCCGTCGTGAAGACGCCGTCGGCCTCGAGCACGTCGTCGTCGGCCGTACCCAGGATGCCGTCGCGACCGCGACGCGTGTTGGGAATGCCATCCGCGCCGGCGTCCTCGACCGAGCTGTTCATCGGGTCGTTCATCCAGCTGCTGACGTACGACTGCCACAGCGGGTGCGTGTAGTCGCCGACCACGACGTTCTCGCGCGCGAAGAGCCCCAGGAAGTCCGTGTTCCAGTTGGCCGTGACCCATGCCTCAGTAGCGGCCTGCGTGTTGTTCGCAGGGCGCGGGGTCGCGGGGCCCGTCTTGTACGTGACCGACTTCGGGACGTAGATGTTGCGGCCGGAGTAGATCGTGCCCTGGCCCTGGACGACGCCCGTGATCAGCACGTCGCCGCGAACGACGACCGGGCCGTTCAGCACGACCGGGTTCGCCGCGGTGCCATTCAAGAAGAGGTGCTGCTTCTCGCCGCCCTCGTCGCCGTAGATCGCGTCCGAGACCTGGACGCCGTTGATCGTGATCGAGCCGTTCATCGCGACGGCGTTGGCCTCGTAGGGCGCAAGGTCCGAGAGGTTCGGCATCGGGATCGGTTCGGAGTACTCGTGCTGGTTCGCGGCCCGGCCGCCGTTACCGCGCACGTTTTGCGCGTTCACGATGTCCCAGCCGGACCACACGCCGCCGTCGTTGCCGTCACTCAGGCCGTCGTTGTTGTCGTCCTGATAGCCGGCGAGCAGGGCCGCTGCGCCGTTCCAGGCGACGCTGTCGTAGATCGGTTGGCCCGTGATCATCGGGGCGTAGCCGCCGGCGTCGAAGTTGCCGTTGCTGCGCGCGTTGCCGTTGGCGTAGATCGTGCTGCCGTAGAACCAGCCCCAGTTGTTCAGGAAGTAGCTGTAGTCGAACACGCGGCTGGGCGCGACCGTGTAGCGCACGGTCGAGCGCACGGCGCGCCACGAGTCGACCTCCTCGCCGGCCGGCAGCGCGCTGGGCGCGTTGGGCAGGTAGCCCGAGGCGTCGATCGCGATCGTGACGCTCGTGGCATCCGCCGCGACCTGCGTCATGCGCACGGTGTAGGCCCCGACCTGGTTGGCGCCGTTCATGACCGGCTCGCCCAGGAAGGGCGTGATGGGGCCGCCGCCCAAGAGGGTCGTGAGACCTCCCAGCGGGTTCTGCATGCTCGTGTTGCGCACGGCCTGCCCCAGGAAGTTCATGCCGCGCTCGATCCCGGCCTCGGCCAGGTAGTTGGCGCGCACGTCGTCGATCGCGCGCCGCGAGTCCCTGACCTCGGCGACCGAGACGGTCCCCGTGGCGTAGACGATGCCCACGACACCGACGAGCACGACCAACACGCCCACGATGGCGCTGCCGCGCCGTGAGCGATACGTCATCCGATATCTGCCATGAAGCATTTCAGTTCCTCGGTCGAACATGGAATTCGCTCAGTTTCCCGGACGAATTGGCGTTGACGCCATCCGTCGCAAGCGTGATCTCCCAGACGGCTCCGACCTGCACCATTCGGAAACCGGGCGGAACTTCGGTCCCGTTCCGAAGGCCCTCCACGAGGACCTCTTCGCGTCGCACGACGAAGCCGTCATCGAGGACGCGGCGAACGAGCTGGCGCACTTGTGCGCCCGTGGGGCCGACGACGCTCCGCACCGTGTAGTGGACGAACCAGTCGGTGCGGCTCCAGTCGGCTTCGTCGGGCCCCAGGGTGCGGTCGTAGACGCCCCAGCCCAGCACGCCGCCGATCTCGAGCGGCTGCTGCAGCTGGACCTGGTGGTTGTTGTCACCCAGCACCGTGACGACGATGCGCGCGTTCGTCGTCTCGCGCACGTCCTGGATCAGCTGTGCAATCGATTCCCGAGTGCTGCGCGAGTCGCGTGCGACGCGTGAAACGGTCCGCTGCGAGTCGCGGCTCATCTTCACGGCCAGCGAGAGCGAGTAACCGAGGAGGCCCATGATCCCGGCGGCGATGGTCAGCTCCATCAGCGTGAAGGCGGCGCGCGAGCGCGCGGCGGAAATCCTTGCGCGTTTCATCGCCGGCTCCTGAGGGTCGTGGCGCGGCCGAGCTCGCGGTTCGTGCGCTCGTCGCGCAGCACGGCCTGGACCTGGATCAGATCGACCGCGGCCTGGAAGACCGTCAGGTCGACGCCGTACATCGAGGACGCGGCCGTGGCGCGGTCGGTCAGGTGGTTTCCGTCGAAGGCCAGGAGGTTCGCGTACGGCTGGGCCGCGAGGTCCTCCATGACCGTCTCCAGGAAGATCGACGCGCGGTCCATGCGCTGCGCGTCGTTGACCACGGAGATGCTCCTGGCCATCGTCTGCGCCGACGCCAGGAGCGCGGTGAACAGGATCGCCATCGCGATCGTTGTTTCGAGGATCGTGAGCCCGGCTGCGCGTCGCCGCACAACGGGTCTGCGAACGAGGATCCGCATGAGAAAACTGCCCTTTGTGCGAGTGGTGGGCCCGGTGGGGGCCTCGCACGCCGATCACTTCGACGAGCCGCGACAGCCTTCTGAAACCAATTGCAAATCCCTGATTACATAAGGAGGGAGCGGCAAGAGAATCCGTCGTACGGCCTCTCTTTCCTGGTGGCGCCGCGCGGAACCGCGCGCAGCGCGAAGCCGAAAGCAGTTCCACCCGGCCGCAGGCAGGAATTGCCTGTCGTTCCTAGAGCAAAGCCGCGCGTCGCGGCGCGCTGCGCTCGGGCGCCGGCCGCGGGCAAGACGGGTACTCGCCCGGCGCGTAGTCGTCGACTTGCACGGCCTCGTCGCGCGCGCGCCAGGCGGCCTCGAGCTGTGCGCGCTCGCCGGCCGTGATCAGACCGCGCTGGGAAGCAACTTCCGAGAGCTCGATCTCGTGCCCGCGCGGCAGCGCGCCGGACTTCACCGCTTCGCGCAGACGCTTGCGCAACGGTTCGCTCTCGAGCGTCAGGCGCAGCGCGCGCTCCAGCCGCCCGAGGCCCGGGTCGTCCTCGCCCGGCACGTACATTTCGCGCGTCAGCGCCGTGCGCGCCTCGTGACCGTCGAGCAGCGTGCGCGCGGCGGCCGCGACGACGCGATCGCTCGGCGGACGGTGCCGCGCGCCGAACGGGAACACGAACGGCCGAAGCACGTTCGCGACGAGCCGGTTGGGCAGGTTGTCGAGCACGCCGCGCAGCGCCTCCTGCACCTGCCACAGGGATTCGTCGATCGTCCAGCGGTAGAGCGGGCCGTCGCGCTTGGGCTGACCCGCGGCCACGAAGCGGTTCGACGCGGCGCTGGCGATGTACATCCAGGCCAGCGCGTCGGCCAGTCGGCCGGTGACGTGCTCCTTGCGCTTCAACGAGCCGCCCAGCGTGCCCATCGCCGCGTCCGCCAGCAGCGCGAACGACGCCGAGAAGCGCGTCACGCGGCGCAGCGCCCGGCCGGCTGCGCCTCCGACGGGCGCACCAGCGAGGCCGCCGCCGGTCGCGCCCAGGAGCAGGCTGCGCACGACGTTCGTGGCCACGAAGCCGACATGCCCGAAGAACGCCGCGTCGAGCGCCTTCGTGTCGCGCGCGGCCGCGGCCTCGATCTCCTTCAGCGCGAACGGATGGCAGCGGATCGCGCCCTGTCCGAACACGATCATCGAGCGCGTCAGGATGTTCGCGCCTTCGACCGTGATGCCGATCGGCAGCGCCTGGTACGCCGCCGCCAGAACGTTGCGCGGGCCCTTGCAGATCCCCGCGCCGCCCGAGATGTCCATCGCGTCGTTGACGATCCGGCGCATGGCTTCGGTCGTCCAGGCCTTCGCGATCGCGGACACGACCGCCGGCTTCTCGCCCGCGTCGACGGCGCCGGCTGTCACCTCGCGCAGCGCGTTCATCCAGAACATCGTCCCGGCGATGCGGCCGAGCGGCGCCTCGACGCCCTCGAAGCGGCCGATCGACAGGTTGAACTGCTCGCGGATCGAGGCGTAGGCGCCGATCATCCGCGTCGCCATCTGCGAGCCGCCCACGGAGTTCGCCGGCAGCGAGATCGAGCGCCCGGCGGACAGGCACTCCATCAGCATGCGCCAGCCCTGACCGGCCATGGCCGGCCCGCCGATGATCGCCTCGAGCGGCACGAACACGTCCTTGCCGCGCGTCGGCCCGTTCAGGAACGGGGTCCCGAGCGGATCGTGCCGGTGACCGATCCACACGCCCGGCGTGTCGCGCGGGATCAGCGCGCAGGTGATGCCCAGGTCCTCGCGCGGCCCGAGCAGGTGGTCGGGATCGTGCATGCGGAACGCGAGGCCCACGACGGTCGCCGCCGGCGCCAGCGTGATGTAGCGCTTGTCCCACGACAGGCGCAGGCCGACGACCTCGCGGCCCTGCCACATCCCGCGCTGCACGATGCCCTTCGAGCGCATGCCGCCCGCGTCGGAACCGGCGTGCGGCTCGGTCAGCGCGAAGCAGGGGATCTCCTCGCCGCGCGCGAGGCGTGGCAGCCAGTGCCGCTTCTGCTCGTCCGTGCCGTAATGCAGCAGCAATTCAGCCGGTCCGAGCGAGTTCGGCACCATGACCGTGACGCACACGGTCACGGAGCGCGAGCTGAGCTTGGCGACCACCGCGCTGTGCGCCTGCGCCGAGAAACCGAGGCCGCCGTGCGCCTTCGGGATGATCATCCCGAAGAAGCGCTCCTTGGCGATGAAATCCCACATCTCGCGCGGCAGGTCGCCCTCGCGGCGGATGCGCTCGTCGTCGATCATCCGGCACAGCGTCTCGCACGGGCCGTCGAGGAACTTGCGCTCGTCGTCGGTCAGCGGGGCCGGACGGAAGCCGAGGATGCGCTTCCAGTCGGGACGCCCCGAGAACAGCTCCGCGTCCCACCACACGGTGCCGGCGTCGAGCGCGATGCGCTCCGTGTCGCTCATCTTGGGGAAGATCGGCGACAGGGCGGCGAGCAACGGACGGCCGAGCAGCGCGTGGCGCAGCGGCTTCAGCCCGAAGAGGAGCGCGACGGCCGAGAAGAGTCCGGCCACGATCTGGAATGCCAGCGGGCTCTCGATCGTGCTCGCGTACCAGGCTCCCAGCGCCAGGGCGCCGGCCGCGACCCAGGCCCAGTAGGGTCGGCCGACGTACAGCAGGACCACGGCTGCGAGCACCGCGACGACGATCAGGGCGAAGGCGAGGGGGGTCATCGGCGGGGTCTCCGGAACATCCTTCTATCGACCATCCCGTTGCCGCACCTCCAGGTGCGGCCGAGCGAACACGGCGCTTTTCGCCAACTGTCTCAGCCCTTCAGTGCAAGTGCGGCCGCGCGCACTCCGGACTCGAGCGCGCCCTCCATGTAGCCCGGAAAACGCGTGCTCGTGTGTTCGCCGGCGACGATCAGGCTGCCGAGCGGGTCGCGCAGGCGCCGCAAGCGCGTCGTGACCTCGCCCGGCGCGGGGAACGAATACCCGGCGCGCGTCCATTCCTCGCCCGGCCAGTCGATGAAGCGTCCGGCCACGAACGCGGCGCCGAAACCGGGGTAGAGCGTCTCGAGCCCGTCGAGGTAGAGCTCGCGCAACGCGGCGCCCTTGTGCCCGCGGCAGTGGTCGGCCGCTTCGCCGCTGGAGAACGCGGTGACGACCGCGGACCTCGTCGGTTGACCGCCGGTCGCCTCCCACGTCAGCGAGATCGAACCGTCGCCGACCGACTCGCAGGCGAGCTGCGAATCGCGCCACACGCGCTCTGAGACGGTGGCCAGGTACTTCACGGAGCGCCCCATCTGCGGCGCGATGCCGGCCGGCAACGCTGGCTCGAACGCAATGCGCGGCCACGTCGTGGGCGGGACGGCGAGGACGACGCGGTCGGCGCCGATCGTCCGGTTCGCGGTCACGACCTCGACGCCACCGCCGTCCGGCCAGCGGATCGTCTGCGCCGGCGTCCCGAGCAGGATGCGCTCGGCCCCGACGGACTCCGCCAGCGCGCGCACGAGCCGAGCGTTGCCAGCGCGGCAGCGGAACGACTCGCTCGACGTCCAGTAGTCCTCGTGGCCGCCGCCCGCGACCATCGCGAGGAGCCCGAGCAGCGACTGTTTTGCCGTCGGCATCCCGCTGTCCGCCGCCATCATCACGCGGAACACGTGCTGCGCGAGGCGTGACACCTGTTGCTCCTCGACCCAGCCCGACACGTGCCGCATGTCGATCGCGCTCGCGAACGGATGCTGCCAGGGCGCATCGGGGTCGACCTCGCGCGCGAACTTGGTGACCATCGCGTTCAGCGCATCGATCTCGCGCCACAGCCCGTCGACGTCGCGCCGTGCGAGCCGCTCGCCCTGCAGGAGGACGGGCGACTCGAAGTCTTCCGCCTCGCCGGTCACCGGCGCGAGCTCGAGACGGAACCGGTCCGCGTATCCCATCCAACACGGGTGGTTCGCGCCGACGAACTCGCCGCCGGCCTCGACGTGCCCGCCCTCGATGACGTCGTCGAGCGTGTGGACGCGGCCGCCCGGTCGCGCGCGCGCTTCGAGCACGAGGACGTCCGCGCCGCGCTCGCGCAGCTCGTGCGCGCAAGCCAGGCCGGCCAGCCCGGCGCCGACGACGACCACGCGCGGACCCGAATCGCGCTGGCGACGCGAGGCGCAGCCCGCCAGCAAGAGGCCGGCCGCCGCGAGGGAGCGCGCGAGCACTTCGCGGCGCGTCAGGGCGTCGAGCGGTCGCGGACGCAGGCGCTGGAGGAGGAGGGGCACTCGCGGGAGGATTCCGAGACGGACTCTAGCGGTCCCCGAAGGCCTGGACCAAGCGGGTTACCGGTTCGCGCCGGTGAGCTAGGCTCGCAGGACGCGCACGCGGCGTGCACCCATGCTCTCGCACCTCCTCGTCTGTGTCCTGGCGGCCAGCACCCTGAGCGGGGAGCCCGTGCGCGTCGCGAGCGCGCACTACGACCTAAAGTGGGCCGGCACGCGGTTCGAAGCCGACGAGGCCGGGCGCACGCTCGACGCCGCGTTCGACGAGCTGGCCACGTTCTTCGGCGCGAAGCCCGACGAGCGCCTGCGCGTGCGCGTCTTCCGCGACGAGGAGACGCGCCTGGGCGCGGCCTGGAACGACGGCATCACGGTGCCGGTGCAGAGCCAGTTCGCATCCTTCTCGGAGGAGACGCGCACGGTCTACGTCGCGAAGCTCGGCGGTTCGGCCGCCACGCGCAGCAACTTGCTGTACGCGACTTGCTTGCAGTTCCACGCGCTGTGCAAGTCGAAGAACTTGGACATCACGCGCACGTGGTACTCGGCCGGGATCGCGCTCGATTTCTCGCGCAGCACGTGGGACGGACAGCGCTTGAATGCGTTCGCGTCGCCGCGCGTCGAGCCGGTGGACCTGCCCGCCAGGGCGCTGACGGTGCTGGGTCCGGTCGACACGAAGCTCGCGGGCTTGAAGGGCCTCGAAGCGGTGGATCCGTCGCTGGCCTGGGGCGCCGTGGCGATGTGCCTGCTACGCGCGGATCCACATCGAGGCACCCGAGGTGCTGATCAACGTGACGCGCCTGGGCAAGGTGGTGAACTCGATGCGGCTGCCGATCCCGGGCAACGCGAACCGCGACCGGCGGATCGAGCTCGCGCGGCAGGGAAACCAGTACGTCCTCACCGTCGACGATGTCGTCCACGGTCCGTTCGAGCTGCCCAGCGGGCGCATGGGCTTCTTCGTGGCCGGCACCGATGCGACGTTCCGCGACGTGACGTGGCGCTGAGAGGCCGAGAAAGAATCGATCCTACGGCCTCTCTGATCCTGTTGGCGCCGCGCGGAACCGCGCGCGGCGCGCAGAGGATTCGAATTTTTCTCACCCTCTGAGCCCGGATGATTCACGAAGCCCTCGGGTGGGCGTGCTGGCGGCTGCCGCTGCCCATCGAAGCGACCGCCGGCCAGCTTCGGGGCATCACCCTCGCCGTGCGCCGAGTCGGCGCTGGGATGAGAGACGGTCGCGCTGCGGCCGGGTCTCACGACAGCACTTGATTCGGCAGAGATTCGCGAGCCTTGCCCGCATGCGTTGGCACGAGGGTCCGCCGAATCGATCGCTCCCTGACCCGGCTTTCGTGAATCATCCGGGCTCAGGAGCTGGCCTGCGACGACGCGAGCCCCGTGCGGAGCTCCACGTCGTACCGCTCGCGCCAGCGCCTGGATTCCGCGGCCGTCCACAGCCGCGCCATCCCGCTCTCGAAGCAGCTCAAGTCGTAGTCGACGCCCCGCAGACCCCATCCGGCTCCGCCCGCCCACGCGTCGAGGAAGTGGACGCGCGCGCGACCTACGCTGGGCGGCACGACGAGCAGGTTGCGCGGCCACAGATCGTGGTGCACGAAGCGCAAGGCGTGCATCCGTGCCACCTCGCGCGCGATTTCGTCGAGCACCGCGGCGCGCTCGGCGGATGTCGCACCCGGCAGCCAGGTCTCCAACGGCACTCCGTCCGCGATGAAACGCGTGACGAGGAACTGCCAACGCGGGATGCCGGCGTGAAACATGCCGCCCGCTGCCAGCGGCACGGGCGTCGCGAACAGCCGCGTCGTGAGCCACTCCAGGTTGTGGTACTCGCTCACGCGCGGCAGCGGTGCGCGCCAGAGCCAGCGCTTCGCGGCCCAGCGCAGCGCGGACTTTCCGAACAGCGGGCTGCACTTCAGGACCGCGTCCTCGTCCGCCACGTGCACGCGTCGGATGCCCTTCTCGCCCGCGAGCGCGGCGTCGAGCGCGATCCGGGCCGCGGCTTGCACCAGCGCCGGGCGCCCGACGACGTGCAGCGCGCCCGCGTCGGTTCTACGATCCAGCCGAGCCAAGGCTGCCGGTCGCGGGCGGCATGTCGAGGTCGAACAGCTCGCGCACGCCGCGCGGTGCCCGCGCGCGCTCGTCGACCGGCGCGCGCTTGAGCGCGACGGCGAACGTCTGCTGCGACACGAAGCGGAACGAGTGGTGGAACTCGACGATGCCGGCGCCGGCGGCGTCGAACACGCGGCGCAGGAGGCGCTTGCTGACGGCGCGGCGGCCGCGCGGGCCCTCGTTGCGGCGCAGTCCGACGCGCTGGCGCCAGGCGTGCCACGAGGCCGAATCCCAGAACGACGCGATCACCATGCGGTCGGTGACGCGCACGAGCTCCTTCACGGCGGCCTCGAGCAGCTCCTCGTCGTTCAAGTGATGCAGCAGGCGGCAGCACACGACGACGTCGAACGAGCCGTCCTGGAACGGCAGGCGCTCGACGTCGCCCAGCACGAGCGCCGCGTCGGGATCCTGCGCGGCTTCGGCCAGCATCGCCGGGGAGACGTCGGCGCCGACGTAGCGCATGCCGCGCCTCTCGAGCACGCCGCGCAGGCGACCCGTGCCGCAGGGCGCGTCGAGCACGGGCCGCAGCCCGGGTCGCACGCCGTGCAGGTTCAGGATCCGCTCGACGAGCATCGGGTCGCGCAGCGCCGCGCGCGGATCGCGAAAGCGTCGCAGCGCGTAGCGCGCGCCGGCCTCGTCCGACTGCCAGCGGTTGCGCACGTTGACGCGCAGGTCGTCGCCGGGCCTTGCGGGTTCCATGGGAAGGCCGTGAGTCTAGCCCTGCGGTCGCAGCCGCGGCCACAAGACCAGGATCGCGCCGACGACGAGGAACACGGTGCCGGCGAGCCGCACCGGCGTCACCGCGATCTTCCCCGCCGGCAGGCCCAGGTGGTCGAGCACCAGCGCGGTGGCGAGCTGGGCCGCGATCATCAGCGCCGTCGTCGGTCCCGCGCCCAGCCGCGGGAACGCGAACGCGGCGCCGGCGATGATGAACAGGCCGTAGACGCCGCCGACGTACAACCACCAGGGCGAGGGGGGTTCGGTCGCGACGCCGCGCCGTGTGCAGAGCCACATCGTCAAGGCGCCCGCGAAGACGAACGTCGCGTTGACGAGCACCGCGCCGGAGAGCCCGATGCGGCCGGCCAGCGTGCCGTTCGTCGCGCCTTGCACGGCCAGCGCGGTGCCCATCCCGAGCGCCACCAGAACCAGCAGCCACGTCATGAGAGGGTCTCCGTCAGCATGCGGACGAGGAGCCGTTCGAGCACGGCGCCGCGGTAGCGCGCGGTCGAGCGCACGTCGTCGCGCGGCCGCACGTCGGACGCGACGTGCTGCGCCACGAGGGCGGCGAGCGCGTGCGGCCCGAAGTCGTGCTCGAGCGCCGCTTCGAGACGCGGCAGGCGCACGGTGCGCTCGGCCACGGAGCCGGCCGCGATGCGCGCGCGGCGCACGCGCCGCTCGCCGGTCAGCTCGAGCGCCAGCTCGAAGGACAGCGCGACGACGACCTTGCTGATCGACTGGGCGCGACGCGTGCCGACCTTGCGGAACGCGCGGCGTTCGCCCGGCGCGCGCGGCGGGATCACGACCGCCTCGATCAGCTCGTCCAAGCCGCGCGCGGTCGTGCGATAGCCCGTGACGAAGTCGCCGACGGCCAGCTCGCGCGAATTGGACGCGGAACGTAGCCGCACGCGCGCGTCGAGCGCGAACAGCACCGGCGTCAGGTCCGCGGCGGGCGATGCCGTGCCCAGGTTCCCGCCCAGCGTGGCGCGGTTCTGGATCTGCACAGCGCCGACCTCGCGCGCAGCCTGCACGAGAAGGTCGGCATGCTGCGCCGCGGCGGGTGAGCGCAGCAGGTCGGTGCAGGTCGTGCCCGCGCCCAACTCGAGGCCCGCGTCACGGACGCGGATCCAGCGCAGCGCCGCGACGCGGCCCACGTCGACGACGAGGTCGGGGCGCGTGCGACCACTCTCCATCTCGACGATCAGGTCCGTGCCGCCGGCGAGCAGGCGCGACTCGCTCGTCGCGCGGGTCAGCGCGGCGAGCGCCTCGTCGAGCGTGCGCGCCGTGACGACGTTCACGGTCGGTCTCCGTCGCGCGCGTACGCCAGCGCCGCGGCGACGATCGCGCCGTAGCCCGTGCAGCGGCACAGGTTGCCCGCCAGCGCGACGCGCGCGCCGTCCTCGTCGGGCTCGACGCCGTCGCGGCGGCACGCGTCGATCCAGGCCTTCGTCATCACGATCATGCCGGGCGTGCAGATCCCGCACTGCGCGCCGGCCTCGGCCAGGAAAGCGGCCCGAACGCCGCCGAAAACGGTGCCTTCGACGGTGGTGACCTCCGTTCCCGACACCTGGCACACGGGCGCGAGGCACGACAGCACCGCTTCGCCGTCGACGAGCACCGTGCACGCGCCGCACTCGCCTTCGCCGCAGCCCTCCTTCGTCCCGGTCAGCGCCAGATCCTCGCGCAGGACGTCGAGCAGGCGCCGCAACGGCGGCACGCGCAGCGTGCGTTCCGCGCCGTTGACGCGCAGCGCGAGCTCGACCGGCGTGCCTTCTTCGAAGATCGGTTTCACGTCGCGTCGTTCTCCCGCGCGCCGGCGGGCGGCGCGAGCAGGGCCAGCAACCGCTCGGGCGTCGCCGGCAGATTCGCGGCGTGCACTCCGATCGCATCCTCGATCGCGGAGAGCACGGCCGGCGCGCCGCCGTCCATCGGCAGCTCGCCCACCCCCTTCGCGCCGAACGGACCGTGCGGGTAAGGGACCTCGACCAGCGTCACATAAAAGCGCGGCGCGTCGAGCGTCGTCGGGATGATGCACGTCGCCAGGCGATCCTGCTCGAAGCGACCGTCGCGCGTGGTGACGACCTCGCGGTGCGCCCAGCCCACGGCCTGCAGCGATCCGCCTTGGATCTGGCCGTCGACCAGCTTCGGCTGCAGCGCGCGGCCGACGTCGACCGCCGTCCAGAAACGCACGACCTGCACTTCGCACGTGTCGAGGTCGACCTCGACCTCGGCCACGTCGGCGGCCCAGCCGAACACGGGGTACGCGTCGCCCTGGTAGCGCGCGTCGTCCCACGCCAGTCCGGGCGGCGATTCGTACGTCACGGTCGCGCTGCCGTCGCCGCCGCGTGCGAGGAAGCGGACGGCGCGCTCGCGCCACGCCGCGGGGCCGTCGCCCACGCGCTCGCGCAGGCTGCGGCACGCGCGCGCCAGCACGCCGCCGACGACCATGCACGTACGCGACGCGACGGTCGGCCCCGAATCGGGCACGCGCGCGGTGTCGGGCGTCGCCAGCACGATGTCGTCGGTCTCGACGCCCAGCGCTTCGGCCGCGATCGCCGTGAAGAGCGCGTTCGTGCCCTGGCCGATCTCGGTCGAGCCGGCGAGGACCTCGACCCGGCCGTCGGGCAGGAGGTCGACGCGCACGCGGCCTTTGAGCATCTCCTCGCCCGAGCCGGTGAAGCCCGCGCCGTGGAAGAAGAACGAGAAGCCGAGACCGCGCGCTTTCGAGCCGCTCGTGACGCGCGCCGCGCACCAGGCGTGACGGTCGAATCCCGACGTGCGCGCGACCGCGTCGAGCACCTGCATCGACCCGACGCTGTGCTCCAGAAGCTGCCCGGTCGCCGTCGTGTCGCCGCTGACGAGCGCGTTCTTCCGGCGCAGCTCGAACGGATGGATCCCGAGCTCGCGCGCGGCCCTGTCCATCAGCCTCTCGATCGCGAAGCACGTCTGCGGCGCCCCGAACCCGCGGAATGCGCCGTAGGGCACGTGGTTCGTCGCCACGACGCGACCGTGGACGCGCACGTTCGCGCAGCGGTACGGCCCCGAGGCGTGCAGGCAGCCGCGCGAGAGCACCACCGGCGACAACGTCGTGTACGCGCCGCCGTCGAACAGAACGTCGGCGTCGAGAGCCAGCAGCGTGCCATCGGTCGCGAAGGCGGCACTCAAGCGCACGCGGCCGGGATGGCGCTTGGGCGTGACGGCCAGGTCCTCGTGGCGCTCGTAGAGGAGCGAGACCGGACGTCCGCAAGCGCGCGCGAGCAGCGCCGCATGGCAGGCCACGACCGACGGGTACTCCTCCTTGCCGCCGAATCCGCCGCCGGTCTCCATCTGCACGACGCGCGCCTTCTCCAGCGCGATGCCGAGACAGCGCGCGAGCGCCTTGCGCACGTAGTGCGGGCACTGCAGCGAGCCCTTGACCGTGACCGCGCCGTCCGCGTCCGCCGGCCACGCGATGCAACCCTGCGGCTCGATGTAGAGCTGCTCCTGGCTGTCCGTGCGGTACGTGCCCGCGACGACGCGCACGCCTGGCGCCGGCGCGCGCAGCACGGCGTCCGCGTCGCCCTTCTCGATGCGGATCGACTTGAAGACGACGCTCGAGAGCTCCGGATCGAGCTGAGCCGGCCGCGGCTCGATCACCGGATGCACCGCGGCCAGCGCGGCCTCGAGCGTCGCGCGGTCCGGCGCCGCGACGAGCGCCAGCGGCTCGCCCCAGTGATTCACCTCGCGCGCCGCCAGCACGGGTTGGTCGTCGACGATCAGCGCCTGCACGTTGTCGCCCGGCACGTCGGCCGCCGTGACGAACGCGACGCGGCTCCAGTCGAAGCCGGGATCGCGCTCCAGGCGCAGCAGGACGCCGCGCGCGACGTCGGAACGCACGGTGCCGCCGACCCAGGCACCGGGCACCTGCAGGTCGGCCACGTACAGCGCCCGCCCGCTGACCTTCGCCGGCCCGTCCGGTCGAACCTGGTCGCGGCCGATGAAGCGCTGCATGGGCTGACGATCGCGTCCGCGCCGCGCGCGCGCAAGCGCGGCACGCGGTTCCGCGCGGCGCAACCAGAACAGTGAGCCCATACGACGGATTCTCTACGGGCTCCCGCCGCGCGGAACCGCGT
>Ga0163152_10000482_pt1 | contig 69651 bp, 79 predicted proteins | sample OliLakLV19MP8IB2_FD_148635 | JGI IMG/M metagenome (GOLD analysis project Ga0163152, IMG submission 148635) | Freshwater microbial mat bacterial communities from Lake Vanda, McMurdo Dry Valleys, Antarctica - Oligotrophic Lake LV.19.MP8.IB-2 | ecosystem: Environmental > Aquatic > Freshwater >... | reverse complement strand
AGGACCAGCTCCGCCGCCCCCACCGCCGAAGTAACCGCCACCGCCGCCGCCAGCCGACGACAACACGTCAGAGGTCGAGTTGACACTGACCGTGTTTCCGCCGGTTTGTGAAACGCCGGGTGATCCATTATAGGCGACAATGGCGGTGCCAGATTGATCGATACCAGGGCCGCCTGCCCCGGCGGCCGTAGCTGTCGCTCCGACACCACCGGTATTAACTCCAGAACTACCGAACCCATTCCCGGGGGTGCCATTATGAAACACCGGAGCGATTCCTGCCCCAAATCCACCATAGCCTCCATTGCCCGATGCACCAAAGTAGTAGCCTCCGCCACCGGCTCCGCCACCGCCCGCTGCAGCGACGAGGACGCCCGTCCACGCATTGGATGCACTGCGCCGAATATCGGATTTCCCGCCGCCGTTGGAACCCCGCACCGGCCCGCCGAGTGGGTTCACCGCCCCCGCTATGCCACCGCCATTGAAACCACTCTGACCACCGACGTTAACCATAAGCGTTTCGCCAGGGACCACGACGAGGACACCTGTGACTAGGCAACCTCGTCCGCCTGACGCCCCAACGGCGTTATCGCCACCTTGTGCTCCTGCCACTTCAAACGTGACCGAAGTCACGCCGGTCGGGACGATGAACGTCCGAGAACCACCAGCGAAAGCAAAACTCTGCTCGGTCGGCTGGAGACCACCGCCCGGATCACCGCCAGTGATCGGACCGTTGCCGGATCCTCCAGTAATGGCCCACACTCCACCGTCGCCGAGCCAATTCGTCCCCAGTGTCATCTTGTAGACACCCGAATCAAAATCATGACTCGTGGAAATGGCTCTCACATAATGAACGTAAGTATCGGCGGTTACCCGTTCATAAATGCGAACCTGATCATTCAATTGGATCGCTGGGTTCCCGGTACATTGAACAGAGCCTTGGCGCATTGAAAAGAAAATGTGCATAGAGATAAGCTCGGCCATAATTTGCTGCTCTGAGGCCTTCAGAAACACTTCGTTAAACCAAAGGGCCGGTTTCTGCATGCCTCGCAACGAGAACGCTCCCGGAGGGGTCACCGTCGACACGATCGTGTTCGCATTACCGTTCGTCGGAGCAGAGTTGGCGATCACCACTTCAGAGCGGATCTGCGAATCGTCGAGCTGTGCCGAATACGAGGTCAGATGGGAAAGTTCATCGATTGTTGGAACGAAACTTGTTCGGGTGCCGTTTTCAAAAACATTCCCTGGCCCTAACCAATTGGGGGCTTCGAAACGAACACCACCCTCATCATCGATCCAGAAGTGCCAGCCGATAATTTCCTTTATCATAGTTATAATATCCATAATCGATTTCTTGTCGAATATATCTTCCGTTAGATCCTCGTCACTCCATGCCCCAGTGGTCTCGATATTACCGTGGACGAACTGCGTACCATACAACAAGAACCCACTCCAGAGAAGAACGTCCTTAACAATATCGGCATAGTCAGTATAGTTTCCGACTGTGCGAGCCCTCGTCGATCCTAGATCTCCAAAGTTTTGCGCCCCTCCAATATAATTGATGCGTCCATTGGTCTGTAGGAGTCGGTAACCATCATCGTTTGGCAATTTTGACATAGCCCAAAAATTCGTGGTAGAAGACTCGTTGGGGTTGTATGCAGCTACCGCATCGCCGCGATTCACTGCAGCACCAACCGTTGTGACTGCCCCCGTGTCCCACAAACCCCACAAGCCAGTGCCTCCATTAGTGGCGACGACATCACGGAAATTTGCGGCACCAGGAGGCTGAGTAGGAATTGTTCCACCCGCCAATGCTTGGGGGAAGTTGGGCATAGAATCAGCGGTCCCAAAATTACGAACCTCCCCCAGCCGATTCACAATCCAATACCCACTCCCTCCAGGATCGCCAGCGATCGCTGCCCCGATAAATCCATTACGAGTCGTAGGACTAGAGTAAGTCGCCGTCAAAGCTGCAGTTGTTGTCATGTTGCCGTGATGCGCAGCATCGCCGAAGGCCCAAACGGTACCGTTTTTTTCTAACAGCCAATACCCTTGCCCTGTATTTGTGGCGGCCATATCCACAAAGTCCCATTGTGCAGGATTTGTCAGGCCAGGCTCTCCGTAATGGAGAGCGCCGTCGTTAGCGTTTATATGTCCAGACCCCAGTAGCTCCCAGAAACCCCATCCATAGATGGGGTGTCTGACTGGCAGTTCTTCCGCTGCGACCACGCCTGAAGCGTCATATGTTCTAGACAAGGCTCGCCCAGACGCTCCCAAATTCGGGGCATCACCGACAGGGAAGACCGAACCGGTACTAGAAATGACCCATGCACCATCCCCCCCCGGATAGGTGGCCATAGCGTAAGTAGAACCCGACGTGATTGTGGTGGCAACAACATAGGACCGAGCGGCAACCTGACGCAAACCACTGCGCCACGGAAAGGAGTCAAAAGCCGACAGGTAACTGTCGGTCAGAGTGATCCGTACACGCTGAGCATTATAAAGGCGAGGCAACAAGATCCATTCGTCCGTCTCAAAACCAAGTCCAGCACTTGAAACGTAGGGAATGTTAACCGGTCCACGAGTGTCAGGGGAAATGTCGATCGGGATAGTCCAATCCCCCTGCCAAACATTGCCTTCCAGTATAGAAATATAAACCGAGTACGGTCCGCCCCAGGAATGGAGATAGACCTGATTTAGTCCGGCGCCTAGATTGAAAGTGGTATATTCCCACCAGTGAGCGCCGCCGCTGCCCCCATACCCACCAGACATAGCCAATGTACCCGGGTCGCCGTCGACTGATTGCGACGGATAATGACCGTCAACTGGATAATTGGGTCCCACAACGCCCGGCGTCGGGGTCCACGCTGCGGCGCCGACTGTGTAATCGGTCCTCGCCTGTAAATAGGTAAGCCCGACCTGCGATTCCAGGGTGGCCGTGTTTGATGTCGGCGTTGGATCCCATTCACTATCATAATTAGTGTAAGTCCACCTATTATATTTGATTGGGTACGGGTTCTGTCCACCGGACGGGGCAAGAGGAGGATAGCAGTACTGGTCGATCAGAAGCTTCGCTGCGTCCCGACACTTCAGCACCAAAATCCCGTCTGACCCGATCGTTGTCACGTCGACGATCCACGTCCCAGTAATAGCGACCTTCCCTGACGACACTGCGGTCTGCCATGGTAGTGCCACGCCATTAGACCATGCCCCGAATCCTTCGTAGGAGCGAACGAGGGCCATGGGAGCCAATGCCTGCCCCGGGACAAACGCAGAGTTGGAAGAGTTCACCATCGACCATGGAGATTCACCAGGCTGTTGATTCCATCGAGCCTTCGCTTCCGCAGAAGCACCTCGGCTGGGGCTATACCAACCCGGATTGCCCAATTGCTTAGCCAATCGGGGAGCCACCCCAGTATTGTCCATTAGCTGGTTATATATCTCGATTGTGCAGGAGGCGGCGTCAGTATCTAAGCTTCGGTCAATCTGGATCGACTTAATATTGGGAACCTCAACCTCGATCCGCTCTACACCGGACTGCGACTGAAACCAGCGATAGGTCTGCCCGGCAGGCGGGAACGCTCCCTCTGCAGTAACAGGGTTCAGTTTCCAGTTTGGCTCCACTGTGACATACCCGGAAGCTTTCCCATCGCCGAAAAACTTCCCGATATCCCAAGCGCTCCAGATCTGCGGTTTGTCCTTAACTGAGATCACCCCCTTGAGTTTTCATGCTGTCGAACCTTCTGAGACAAGAGCCTCAGCGACGTAAGAATACTTGTAGGGATAAGACCTCGACCGTTCCCGCTTGGGGTCAAATGACGTAACGTATATCGTGTAACGGATTCCTCGGTCGTCGTCGAGCCACAGATTATAGCGTTTATTAAACCAGGTTTTCATGGCATCATATTGAGCCGAGGATAAAATCTTGCCCGAGAATCGAATCGTCCTTGGCTCGTCACGTCCCTCAAAAATAATCAAGCTAGAGTTGGGCGCCGTCGGAAAATCATACGTCAACCGTTTACGCAGTGGCGGGCCTTCGAACTGGTCGGGACTGATCTCGAACGTATATGTAAGTGATGGGGTGATCGGATCAGTAAATTTGAACTTGGCCATCAGATCAACACCTCTTAATACCGTCTGTTTGCGAAAGACACACGATTTGTTCCTATAACATCGGACAGGAGCTGCAACATCTGCGCCTGATCAGTCCCATTGTTTACATAAAGGACCACACTGACATTGCGGTTGTCGTTGTATCCAGCGCTTGAACCGCCAGCCTGTGAATTTACACCAGACTCTCCGCCGCCAGATTGATCGATCCTGCGGGCCTGATAGAGTGTGGGCAGTTTAAGGAACGTGGGCAGGTTGAATTGCAGGTCACTTTTGAGCGACCCTTGAAGGTCTTTGATTTGACGGTCGAGATCCCGCTGCAGCTTGACCGGGATACCGACCGTGTTCCGCAGGTTCGTGAGCAGCGACAGGAACTGTTGTTTAGTAAGCTTTCCCATGTCGTGCGCGAACTGGGCGTCTTCTCGCTGCGTATCGATCTGTGTCGTGACAACGTTGGCATCGGCCTTAAGTTTCTCTGCAGTCGCCCGGTTGACCGCTGCCTCGCCACCGCCGCCAGTAGCATAATCTGCCTGTGATCTGGCCAAAGCATCATTGGCTTTTTGCTGCTCAAGTTTTGCTATTTCTATAGTGTCACCCGCCACTTCGGCCTGAGCGAGAAGGATATCAATCCTTGAATCCGCTAGATCTCGCAGCGCATCATCCAATCCTCGTTGCGCTCTGATCTTGGCCGCCTCGCCATTCAGTTTTTCCGCCTCATCCCTGGCCACATCGATAGCGAACTGGGCCTCAGCGACAGCATGTTGTCCTATCTTGACTAGGTCACCTTCGATCAGTGCCTTCATGTAATCATTCATCGCTTCTAAATAGGCCTTTTGTGCTTCTTCGGCTTTCTTTACTAGGTCTTCACCCTCGTCGGCCGCTCCACCACTCTGTATTTTGCCGATATCACCCGTATAGGATCCCAAATTAATCTTGGATGGCCTTAGATTCTCCAGTAAAGCACTGATGCCCTCACTCTGCTTAATCGCCGCAGTGTACTCATTTATTACCCCCCCAGACTCCAGAAGGCCAATATCGCCAATCGAATTGATCACATTGGCTATCTTCGCTTCGGCTGCCTTAAGGACGGCAATTGCTTGTTCTTCAGTCTGTTGTTTCAGTAGCACCGCTACAGCAAGGTTCTTGATTGCATCTTCGGTGATCCCTACATATGCCCCGGCCAAAAGCTGTGTAAAGGCCGACCAGGCAGGAGTCAGATCAATAAGACCGGCCGCCAAAATACGGCCAATCACTTCAGGTAGTGGACGCTCCTCCGCAAGAATCCGATTACGTTCCTCCAGGGTCGACGCTGCATTCGCCTCGATCTCACGTTGTTTTTGCAGAAGGCCGACAAGTTTCTTTGCGGTGGCTAGCTGCGCACCTTTGTCGGCATACTGTGGGTCCTGGAGCTTCCCGAGTTCCGAAGAAATTGACACGCCGACACCGGCTTGTGTCCCCGAACCAAGTTCACCGCCCAAATCACGCAGCTCTTGGGCGAGATCAGTGTAATTGTCTAGCTGTTTAGAATAGGTCGCATTCTTTAGTTTGATATCGCTACTAAGTGCCTTTATTTCTTTACTGGCATCACCACCCCTGGAAGTGATAAAATCGACAGCGAGCGTTTCGGCCTTTATTTGGGCATCAAGTTGTGTGAGAAATTGTGCTAGTCCAATTTCTCCAGCATTGTAGGATTCCTGAAGAGCGGCGAGGTCAACCGCCCGCTTTTCTGACTGCGCCGTAGCAACCGTTAAATCGACTTTATTTTGAGCTTGCGTCAGGGCACCAATATTGCCCGAGTATGGCTTTAGTTTTGCCAAGAAAGCGAGAGCGTCTTTGTCTCCGGCGAGTGCCTTTGCGGGGACACCTTTGAGAGCGTCAACGCTATCCAACTGCTTGGGAAGCCTGTAGGGAGCTTCCCCGCTTGTAGTTGCAGTTCTTAGTGCATTTAGAGTAGAAGGATCGGCTTTAATGGAATCGATAAGCGCCTGCGGATCGGCGGTAATGGCGTTAATGATTGCGCTATACTGCTCTTCGACCAATCTTTTATTATAAGCGGTGAAGAGGGCTCTTTCTTCTGTACTCCAAACTCGTCCCTGTTCATCGGTCGTGTACTTCTTGTCGCTATCTTTTTCTGAGAGACGCCTAACCGCCTCCTTTGCCCCACCTGGAGCGCTCGGATCGATCGGTGCTCTGTCGGCTTGTGCAAGTTCCTCAGTACTCTTGCCTTGTAGTCGCTCTAGCTCCTTCTTGTATCCTTCCTCAAAGTCGGCTTTGTCTTGAGCTTCCTTGTTCTTATAGTAAGAATAGACCTGCGTCGCTGCAAGTATACCGAGCGTTGTGCCAATTCCACCGAGAGTAATGCCCCCCTTATTGCCGACATTAGGAGTTCTCCCCGTCAGCGGTGCAGCGGTTGCAACAATTGGGGCATTAATATTAGCGGCTGTTTGACGAGCTGACGTCCCACTGCCAGTAAGAGAGAAGCCAGCAATGCCACCCGACAACGCCCCCGCCGCACGAAGAGCCATAAATTCTTTATAGATCTTGACGAGCTTAGTCATTGCTACGGCGGCGAGAGCAATTTCAATACCGAACCCACCGAAGGCTTGGTCGATTTCCCCCACCACATTCGCTACGCCGATCAAAGCTTTAGCCAGGAGAGCAAGAAGGGTCGCCAGCTCTTTCAGTGCATCGCCGAGGCCGCCTTCGAACACTGCGACGCCCAATTGCCGGAACGTTTCCTGGGCTCGGGCCAAGACTTCCTGTAAGGATTTGCTGACCTCTTTAAAGCGCTTGTCCAATGTCCCGGCGGAACCTGACAATGAACCGATCGTCTCATCGAGCTTACCCCCGGCCAACGCAGCGATGATCGACTGTGTTTCACGGCGTCCACCGATCAAGTTGAGTAGGAAGTCTCTCGAAGACTGATCCAATTTGGGGAAGATTTCGGCAAGCTCTATAAAAATATCCCGCACCGAACCCGCTGCAAAGGTCTGAACTATGTCTGGAGTGTTGAGTTGAGGGGTGCGAGAGGCGAATTGGACCAAAGCCAACCGCTGCTCGTTAATCTGAGGAAGAACACGACCGAACGCCTCCGCCAGTGCAGCGCCGCTCCTACCGCTCTGCTGCTGTGTGATCGCAGCGATCGATGCGAACTCTTTGAGGCTAAACCCAGCTTCCCGGGCGACCGGGGCAATGTCACCAAGGAAGGGGATGATCTCTTTGGCAAGAACACCGAAACGGTCTTGCAGAAACAGGGTTGTATCGCCGATCTCTCGGAACGAAGCGTTAAAGTTCAGGCTCGCTGCAGTAAGGCTGTCGACGACCTCTTTTTGACTTAGCCCCGTGACCCTAGAAATCTCAGCCGAAGCCCGCAACTGATCTCCGACCAATTCACTGCCACTTACGCCGCCAATCTCCACGCCCTTACCGAAAGCGCCCTGGAGTTGGAACCCGATGTTGGCGACTTCCGAGGCAGCCAAACCGGTGTCCCGTGCGACCCCAAGAATTTCTGCGCGGAACGCCTGGAACTTCGCCTTTCCTTCCGACCCAAAAGTAGCGTCGAATTGTCCCCGAATCAATGTGAACTGTCGTTCGAGTTCTGATGCTTCTTTTATGGAACCCGAAATGGCTCTAGCGGTGCCGAACGCTGCCGCAGAAGGCAACGCATAGCGGGCCACGCCTGCGAGACCGGAACCGAAGAACGCTGCGGCCCCCTGTTGTCCTGTCGCAGCCCCCGGACCACCCCGAACAGTATTAATAAAACGGCTAAAGGTACCTTGTGGCTGCCCGTAGGACTGCCGAGCCGCTAAAACCCGAGCCCTTGCCGCCTTGGATTCTTCGGCGACGGCGATCTTGTCATCTTTAACAGCCTGAGCATTAAATGCAACCCTACTCGCCAAGGCTTGCTTCTCGGCGAGGCTGTTAGATATTAGACCTTCTTTTTGTGTGTACGCGTTCGAGACACGCACCTGATAATGTTGTAGCTCGGCCGCTCGGGCGGCCGCTGCTGCTTTCGCTACCGAAGAATCGAATCCGGCGGTACTCGTGGCAAGCTGCTTGCCGCTCGCTACACCGCCGAGGAGAACGCCTTTTTGAGTTGCTGCGTTAGAGGCCCGAATACCATATGTTTCTAGCTCGGCCGCTCGGGCGACCCGTTCCGCCGCTGCGGCTTGTTCGTTAAACCTCGTAGTGCTATTTAAAGCCTGCCCTCTACCTTGCGCCGGTGTGAGACTCTGTTGTACCCCACCCAAAGAAGAGGCGGCAACCTGGTATTGAGCCAATTCCCTATCATAAAATGATTTTTGTGCCCGGGCTAGCGTCTGCTGAGATTCCCCCGCCCCTCGGCTCGACAACGAGCCTCTAGCCTCACCCTCCTCGTTGAGTTTCAGGTTTTTCAGCGACGTCGTCTGGACAAGCTTCAACGTCTGAAGTTCAGCGCCTGTTGCCTCTTGAGACGCAGCTCTTAAGAGCTGAAGATCTCTTAGGGCGTTCTCGTTATAGGCGCCTCTTTCCTGAGCCACCCTGTTTAAAGACCTAGTGGTATCAGTCTGAGATCGAATTACGGCCTCAGCATACCTCGGGTCCTTGGTAACGGCCTTGGGGATATCATAAGAGGACTCGACAAATTCTTGGGCTCGTCGCCTTTCAGCCGTTTTGATTTTGGGACTAGTAGGGTTATAGAGTCTATTGGCTGCCGCTTCCTGGTGCGCTATTACAGAACGTAGCTCACCAACTTGCGACCCAATTTGCTCCGGAGTCCCTCGCAATGTAGGGAGAGCGGAAACATTCAGTTTCTGATGAAGTGCCGCCAGCGCAGCGTTGAACTGGGTCGTCTGAAGCCGAAGCTCGACTACATAAGTAGACCTGGCATCCGGCATTCAAACACCCCCTTTATCCCGTTATAGTTATTCATCGACGAATCGAGATAAACAATTCATCTCCGGAAGCGATCTGCCAACTCGTTGTGCATCATCTCCGGCTCTTCCCGATCATCCGCCCCGTCCGGGTTATATCTCAGCTCCCGTTGACGCTGCACGTCCTCAAACCAAAGGTCCAGCTCCCATTCCAACGGCCACATCCACACCGGCGGCATCTCTTCGGTCATCAAATTCTCCTGCCAACTAACAATCCGCAACGCATGATTGATAGCTAGTGATAAATCCGTAGGGATCTCAGACACTGGTCCCGACCAAAAAATACTGAGCCCGCCCATATTTTTTGCTATGCCAACCTGGCGGAGAAAAGTGGGGCTGCCAGCTATTCTTTTCCCTCGGGGGGTGGTACTTCCAGCTCGACATATTCGCTGATCAACTTGCCCAACACTTCCATCGAAAGAGAACTGACTTCGACCCGATCCCGGAAATACAATTTAGAATGGTCGGCAGGGTCTCGGGTCCCGAGCCACACCTGACAATCCCGGTACTCCCGCAGCCACACGCCGTCCGCCTGACCGTCGACAAATACCGAGAACGCCTTATCCTCCAACGCAGTTTCGCTCAAACTCTTGAAATCTCGGAGGATGTCCGCTTCCCGCTCACTGTAAGCCTTCTCGACTTGGTCGTTGAACCGTTTCAGTTCAGCGAAGACTCGTTGATCTTCGGGGCTTTCGGAGCCCTCTTGGATACGGGCCTCGACCTCGGACTCCCACGCCTCCTTAAGGCCGTTGAAATAGTCGTCCGTGCTCCACTCCTCTTCGGCGGCTATCTCTGCCTCCACCGATTCTTGGGCACGGGCAAGGTCTTCCGCTGCAGCCAGAGAGAGTTGCTCGTCCCGTGTAGTGTAGATACGCCGCAACTCCGACCGCTGATACTCCACGGCCTCCTCGTCGGCGGACGCAGACTTCACTGTTAAAAACTTTGCCCGCTTAGCCGACGCTCGATCGATCGCTTGCGCAGTCTCAGAGGGGATCAGCTTCTGTAGCCAAATCTCAATAACAGTGTCGCCTTCTTCAAATACGACTTTGCGGCCGACCTTAAACAGGTCGGTCAGACGTTTAGCCATTTCCTACTTCCCTTCAATGCCCCCTCAGGGACCCGTACTGCCCAATTCGTGTTCCACTAATTGCCTGTAGTGTAACACAATAAACCTGACTATATCATCGACCCGCTGTCAGGCATATTGAGGTTTGACCCAGAGTTCCGGATCCCCTTACTGTTTAATAAACACCCAGGATGTTAAACCATCAAGGTTTCAAACCTTTATAGATTAACAATTGTCCACTGTCCGAAGTGAACGGAATAGAGGTCTCCAGCTTGGAGTTTGCTCGACCCTGAATACCGGGCATCGTGAACCGTGCATCAGGGATGTAGAGCGTCTTGAGGACGGTACCCAAATCGGGATCCGAGATTTGGATCTGCAGCGGCAAGGTCGCCGACGTGAACGGACCGGCGATGACGTTGGTAGCGACATCGGCGATCGTGGCGATCTTCGTGAAAAGTTCGGCCACATCACGGGGCTTCAAGTTGAGCGTACCGGCCACATCCGCAGTCACATAATCCTGTGTGACATAGTGAGGGTTGCCCAACTCTTCGTCGGCCTCAAGGTTTACCGATCGGGTGACTTCGATAGACTGCACCGACGTCCACCGGGTATAGACCGGAGTGGCGGCGTTGGTACCGATATACACATCGATGTCCTTGCCTCGGACGGCGGCCGGACTCGTCGTCAGCGCTACACCGGTAATACCAGCATGAACCGACTGCGGATACAGGGCCGTAATAGACGCCGTACCGTAAACCACGGCGATCTTGTCGTACGTAGCGGTCGGGGCAGCCAGGGCTCCCGCTGCAGTAACAGTGAAACCGGTTGTAGTATTCGTGTAATCGTCACCGATAAACAAACGCTTCGCGACGTGCGTGGAACGCTTCAGGGCCGTAACGCAAAGAGCGTACAGGGCCACACCAGCCTCGGTGTAGATGATGGCCGTCTGACCAAAAGCGTACGTCGCTGCGCCCGTATAGGCGTACTCCTTGTACATAGCCTGACCCGGGATATACATGATCGAGTCACCACGAAGGGAGAACTGTTGCGTCGAACTTTGACGCACCCCGAAACGATATGTGGCCCGCTCCAAAGTGAGATACGGGATAGCGACGCTGTCGACAATGTCGTAGGCCCCAGTGTTGGACTTGAACGGTGAAATGACATCGATCGGCAATGCGTTAGCGAAATCGAACGCCGTCCCCATAGGGAGAGAACCGGCAGTAGTACCGGTACCAGACGAGGCGGCGAAAATCGCACCCGTCAACAGGGCCTCAAACTCGCAGGTCATGTCGAACGACTCAACATCAAACGTCAAGTCGGGAATGTCACGGATAGTGGCAACCGAGTTGAAGTTACCGAGTTCATAAATCTTTTCCTGCGCCTGATTTATGCTCGCCGCGCCTCCACTCTGTATTCTATCGACCACATATCCATTAATGTCATGCAGGATCGAGCCCCCCTTGGTTGAAATGGCAGTAACCTCCTAGTCAGACTGCATTTTCGCAGTGATTAAACTCACAAAAGACTCCGTTTATTGCCCTTGTATCCACCACGGGAAGTTGCCTCCCGAGTAGGACCACCGGCGTCCTTCCTGGTTTTACCGGTGACAACAAGGCTGATGTAGGTCTTGCTTGTAGCAAACCTTTCAGCCAACTGCTTGAGCGTTTCGCCGTTACAATGACGCATACGTATATCGACAACTGCAGCATCCGAGAACTTGGCTAGGTTGCTCGCCTCGCCGGTCAACGGCGGCGGTGGTTTTAACCCAATTTTTAGAGCTGTCTTGCGTAGCTTCTCCCGTTCGGCAGGGTCTTCAAGGCGCCGCTTCTGGGCCTCGCTCATCTTGCGGCGGGTTTCTTCTGAGGCCACCTTACCAACGTGCGCAGCCCGAGTACGAGCCCTTGCATCCGGGTCTGTAACTGCCCCGCCATCACCGCCGTTTGTCCCATTAGTTAGACGACAGCCATAATCACGTAGCTGAAGAATCCAGTCGGTTTCGGCGGCCTGCCATTCGTGATCCTCAACCTCTTGCAAAATTTGCACAGTGGGAGGGCCAGCGAGCGATTTGAGCCACGAATTCTTGATCGTCTTGTACTGGTTTTTGCCATTCCAGTGTTGACGAGCACGCTCAACGGGTACGTCGGCCTTGCCAACATACCTGATACCAGTTTCATCTCGCAAAGCGTAAATGTAGGTCAAATGGATAGCCTTCTATGCAGTGTTCTCCACAGGTTACTACATTTATATCGAACCTGATCTACGTTAACTAAAGAGCCCGCCCGAGAAGTTTCGTATCCGGATGTTCTGATCACGTTGCTGTTTGATTTGAGCGCTAAATCGATTCACTTCCGCTATGGTTCTGCCCGACGGCACGACCGTCGATTTAAATACTGGCCCACCTCCGGCTTTCGCTTCAGCGAACCATTCACGCAGCAGCCCTTCCAACACTACGGGGAATAGCTGCACGAGGCGCCCGACGCCGACGTCCAGGAATCGGGATCCCTGGATACCGAGACTGGTCGTTGGAGCCCGGCGCATGACCTGACCGATTTTCCTGCCCCGCTGAGAACTGGTTTCGCCTCTAACAGGTCCAACCGGCGACCCGAGGATAAAGAAGTCGTGCCCTCGACGGGATGGATCCCAGCCCACGGGAGCTTTGCCGGGGAACTGCGAGGACCAGTATCCTGGCGGCAGTTTGAATGACGGCTCCGGTCCTATATCGAATAGGCCGAAGTCGCCGGGAAGTACTTGCCCGAAAATTCGCATCTTATAGTGGCGTCCGGGTGGGGTTTGGCTGCCTCGTGATCCAGCACCGAAGTTCAACCGTTTCCACTGCGCCGCCGATGATCTCAGGTGCTGCGTGTTGATGAATTTGATGCCGGTCGCTGTCACGTTGTACATGGCGGGTGATCCGAGTGCCGCCAACAACTTGCCGCCCGAATACCGATGCTCGTTACGGTACGGGATATTTTCGATCGAGGATCGTGTCTTGTACGGTCTGCGCTGATAGGCCCGCACGATCGAAGTGGTCGCTTCCGCAGCGACCGCCTGGTAGAGGCTGGTGATCCGAGTCTTCTGGGACCGTTCGACGGCGCTAGTGAACACAGTAACGAACGCCTTAAGCGCCCTCTGACTCTCAGCCGACGCGCTACGATTGGCCTGAGCCAATATGTCTTTGGCCGCTACGTTGAAAAGGTACTGACTGTTACTCGTCGCCATCGCTCAATAGATCGTATATTTCGTCGATCTTCTTAAGGTAAATTTCGTTGAGCGTTACCGTGCCGTTGTCATAGGACCGAAGAATGTCGCTAACGAAGTTGTGAAAATCGTTAACTGAATCCAACACGACCTTTCTGTAACTTTGGCTGATTTCGTCGGGGAGGTACCCATCTAAATCTCGTTCTTTTGCGGAAAGGATAGCGGTGATGGTACGGCGGCAGCGTTTTTCTATAAGACTCCTGACCACTTCTTCCATTAGGGTCCCTAATCAGAGGTCAGTCTTCGTCGGACGCATAAAAATCAATCAGCTCAAAAACCAAAGTCCACCAATATTTCTCAAAAGATTTTTGATAATTCCTTTGCCGTCCGCCCACCACGTTTTCGATTTGGCATACAAAGATCTGAGTCGGGGTGGCGGCCGACCAGTCAAGAACGGAGATCTGAGGTCGGCCCGAATAGCTTGAGAAACGTCCCTCAAGAATACTTTTGACGTCGCCCCAAAGATGGCGACCCACGGCGGAACTTTCGGCATAGATATCGATGGCATACTGCCACCTAAATTCTGTGAGGTTGGAACCGGTTTCGGCTTCTATCTCATCGACACCCTCTTCACAGATTGAGATAACATTAGGTAAGATTTCCGTGAGGGGTTCGATTGGCTCGGTAATGAGCTGTACTGGTAGGTGGGGACGTCCGGTACCTAGCCAGCCGAGGTAATTCAAGCCACCGTTAACGTGATAACGCAGGCTTTCTAGGATGAGACGATCGCGTAGCCCGCCGACATAATTACTCATGACTCATCGACAGCGCTTAAATGAATTGAGAACACAGTCACGGAAAAGAGCCCCGTGGGCGGGGCCACAAAATCTACGTGGTACAAATTCTGTCCAAGGAGTACAGTATCGGCCCCCTCGATCGACGGGAAATCCACATCTAAAATAGTGATAATCACCCGTGGCGTATCGAAATGCCCGATAGACGTGCCGCCCGCCAGTGTCGCTCTGGGAACGAACTCAACGGCGCAATCGGGGCTCACGTCGACGTGAGTGGTTGTCGTGACTGGTGTGGAGCCAAAGTTCCACGGCGAGCCACCGGCGTCCGCTGCAGTAAACGTTCTGCCGACGGTCCATTTAAAAATGGGGCGCAAGGTAGGGTCAGTTGGAAGACCCATCCGCATTGTGGATTTTATTTTGGACCTGAATTCGGCGGGGTCGAATCCGGAGAAACTGGGATCACTTACGGCAGCCACAGGGATTACCAGACGTTGTCATAGCTGGTGGAAGATCCTCCACCACCGTAGTCCACCCAAGTTGTATCCCCGAGCCTTAACGATTCAGTCCGGGCCAGCACTGCGTCGATGTAGTAGGATTGTGTGACACCAACATCCGATAGGCGCCGCAAGATAAGGTTGCGCCTGCGGACCAGTTCGTCGAGCACGCCTCGCAGTACTGTAGCTGAATGCTCTACCTGAAATTCTACGGGGCCAGCTTTGGCTTTAAACACCGAGTTCAGGTTCATAATCTTGTTCCGAATGACCCGGACCCCGGCATACATGATGACGAGTTGCTGCAGTTCACGACTGAGATCGGTGGTCCCCGTGATGGGGGTAACGATTCCTTCTAGTTCGGTGTAGCCTGTCGTTATCCCGTCGAGCACCGTCTCCCAAAATCCGGAACTGAGCTGATTTATCCAATCATCCTCGACTGCCAGCGGAAACGAGTCAGTGCCCGGGACGTCTACCTCCGAGCGTAGAAGATCGACAAGATCAGAAAGGTCAACTGCCATCGTCCAGCTCCACAAATTTCTGGTCAAGTGTTGTCTTCATATAGGACTAGCCTTCAACCGGATCTTGGCCCACTCGAAATTTTCGGCCCCATCTACACTCAATATATAAACCTTTAGTCGATAACGCCCCGGGGCTAACGGCACACCCCCGGGAGACATACCCGGAGACGTATCCCACCCGAACTCCCATCTTGTTTTGGCGGCGTTCCATGTCATGGGAATCTCTGGCTCAACAACTTGTTCGGCGGCATTATAGATGGTGATCGTCACAAGCTGTACGTCGGCGGCAGTGAGGGGCACGTCATCGAACAACGCAGTGTGTTTAATCAAGATGGTTTCTCCCACGTACAGGACGATTTTAACACACCTCCTCTATGTAAATCATTTCGTCATCCCAAATGGGGTTATGCATCAAATGAATAATATCCTATCCAACAACAGTGACCACGGGTGACATTTTGGCGAACTCGATCACGCTCACCAGTTCAACGGTCTCGGTAGAGGTAATGATTTGGCGCCCCGCAATAGAACGGCGGGGACCGAGTACACGTGTCGGGTAGCTGAACGGGGTACAGATCGAGGGCGCCCCCGAATAGATACGCACCCCTACAGCCCACACAATGGGGTCGGCGACGATCGTAGTCTGGGCAAAGTTTATCCCGGATGAAACGATCGCTCCAATGTTGTGGGCATTAGTTGTCCCGATGGCAGAATCTGCGTAGACCGGTGATGTGATCTCTATCAGAGCTATAGTAGCGTTGTGTGCCGTAGCAGTAATGGCAGATAGTCCGGCATTGATACTATTTTGTGCCTCAGAGTTTTCCGCTGCAGCGAGAACGGATATATTGGTCGGGTTGGTCTCCATCCGCTGCGTTGCGTCCTGCGCTACGGCTGCTACTGAGGCTATTCCGGCCGCTATTTGGCTCTGGTTGAGCCCGCTCACATTCTGGGCCGACACCACAACGGTAGTGGCCCCAGTGTTGGTTTGTACTGCTACCGGTGACCCATAAGATGCCCCGATTGCGGCAGCGAGTGTTTGAGACGTAACGATGTTCGCTATCGTGTCACTGCCAGCAGCCGAGAGGGCTGCGGCCTGTGCCTGCACGACAATATAATCGGCAGTGGCAACGTTTCCGCTATGGGCAATCACTTCCACGGCGGACGACGAGATGCCCGCCTGTGCCGACACGCTGGAAGTGGTGTAAGCTGTTACAGTGATGAGTCCTACTCCAGGGACCGGAGCTACCGCCGCTTTGATATCGTTACCAGAACTGGATACCTGCCCCACACTGGAGCTTGGTCGAATCCCAGCGGAGATAGTCAAACCAGAGACTGTAGCGGATGCCACAGTTTCTGTAGGGCCTGTCGTGGACGTATGATTGTTACTGACAACAGAGCTGGTTGCGGTTTGCGCTCCCGCCATACTGTCCGAACGGATATTGTTTGCTGCGCCACTTGCGGACGCCAACGTTGGCGAGGTTCGCACTGCGTTGGCAGTGTTGACCGCAGTGGACAACATAGAAGCTGCTCCTGATACCGCAACGCCCTTGGACGTAGTATTGTAGGCGGTCGGTGTGGTCGATGCTACAGGCGGGGCGACCGACACGAAGATCTTCGAGTTCGCTCCCGATATCGAAACCTGGCCGTTTCCAGTTGAAGTACTGAGATTGTCTCCTATAGCCCCACTTGATATACTGACAGAGCTACCCAGAGCGGACGTCGAGGTCGCCCATCCTGGGATATAGGCAGTATCAAGACTGGACGCTATGGACGCCGATGGAGAAACCTTAATGGTGAGACTGCTGGCCGTCCCATTAGCGGCCGCAGTCGTCGTATTGGGTCCGAGACCGATTGGAACACTGTAGGAAGTCCCTGCCAGGGAAGCGGTTGCCTGAGTGGCATTAACGTTGGAAGTTTCATTGTAAGCGGTGATCGTAAGAGTGGCAAGGCTCGCTGATACGATAATGCGATCTGCAGTAGCGACAGATGCATCGATTCCGGAGACAGATACTGTGATGATGGAAGCCCCTAGGGCACTGACCTTGGTCCCAATTCCGTTGGAGGAAGAAGACGTTACGCTAGCAGCGCCCGGTTTCGGGACGACCGAACTGATGCTATTGTTGCCGGTGCTGGTCTCAATGCTTACCCCTATATTCGCAATGACTTTCGGTGCAACATTGTAGGACGTCGCTGACACAGAGGCCACACCCGCCTGGAAGGCCGTCGTTGTTACGGTTGTGTACGCAGAGACAGGGAGCGAAATCAGCGGAGTGTTGAGTCGATTGGATCCCGTGATACCAAATGCCGTTCCGGTGACCGAGCCACTACTCGGCACCGGTGAAATCGAGATGTTGGCCAGCGCTGCGCCCGGACCGGCGACAACCAGAGTCGACGCTGTGGCCGCTGGGACTGTGATGCTGCCGGTGGCGTTTGTAGTGGTGGCGGACAACGACGAGGAGAGGGACGCTGTAAAGGAACTCCGTCCGCTACCTGTCAGCCCAGATATGGTAGTTTGACTTGTGCCTGAGATGAACTGAATTCGAAGTGCCGCAACACTGCTCGAAGCCGTGCTCGTTGCCATACCAGCGGTAGCCTGGGTCTGGGAAGTGGTACTGATAGAGGCATTGCTTGCTGACGCCGCCAAAGACGACAACGTAGGTTTAACGCTTATATAGTCCGCTGCATCCCGGCCGACCCCTAGAACAATGGCAGCTTCGGCGTTTACAAGTTTCTGAATAACTGTCGTGGAGTTGTATGAGACAACAGTCGATGAAGCGACTTGAATGGAAGCTCTGGCCCCTACCGTAGAGGGATTTGCCGTTATAACTGTTGAGGCCATGCCCGCTAGCGCTGCGAATAAATCAGGTGCGCCGATATATGACGAACCGACGTGAGAGAAGGATGATCCGATGGTCAACCCGTCTTCGTAGACGACGTTGACTCGTGTGGTAGCATCCAGCGCCGAGGGGGTTGTGCTGGAACTGGACGACGACGGCTTGATCTTGGCGATCGCATCTCGTCCGATGACAGTAACGGAAGAGACCTCAGCGTTTGCTTGAATGGCACCTGTGTGAGTGACCACCAGTTTTGGATCGTCGACTGTCCCTGTCTGGTCAGCACTGATCAACTGCCAATACTCTTCACCTGAGGGAGCGGTACCTGTACCGACGTTGCGAGCCCCACACAACACGAACCGGGTAAACCCGGTCTTGTTGATCGCTGCAGGCATCGACCCGGTAGAGCTGAAGTCGATGTAACCCGTCGTGAAGGTACTAGGCCCAGCCGTCGCACACGAGGTCAACACATTCAGTTCAGAACCGGTACGGAAGTCGGTGAGGTCGACCGTGGCGCCCCAGTCGTACGAGCGTGCCTCAACGGTTAATAGATCGCTAAGATCGTTGTCGTTCGACCCCTTGAGCGAAAGTACGGCGGCCGACACCGAATCGGTGTCGGGGATGCTCGACGTATCAAACCCCTGAAAGTCCTGGCTACAGTAGTAGGTCGGAGTAGCGAAGTTCTGTCCGACGAAGCCGTCCAACGAAGCCGGACTCAATCCTTCGTCGAGCCCGCCATGGTCACGAGCCACCGAGTAGGTGTCGTCGTACGATGTGATCCCGCAATCGGCGGCGTCCCCGAACACCGTGGTCGTAGTCATCCGGTCTGTAGCCTCACTGCGTCAGTGATGACCCGCCGAAGTGCCAGCAACGGTCGTTCCGCATATACGTCGGTGCGTAGAAGCATTCCGGCACGGTCCCGGACTTCCCGAGATAAATCACCTGTTGCGTCGAGTACATGGATCGGCGGATTTATAAACACGAACGGATTGTCGAGTACTGCCGGTTGACCCCGGCGGATCGCCGACAACACGACAGTCAGGACGGGATCGTTCCAGGATGCCGACTCGACCGTAATGGAATTATTGCCGGACAGGTCGATAACGTAAGGCAGAGCAGGAAGGTTATCGAACAGTGCCTGTCCCTTAATACGCCGCACAGCGAGACGACGTTCTTCTTCTGTCAGTGTGCCGACAGCGAGGGCTGCGGTAATGGCGTCACGGAATGCACCCATGTCAGATCAGCTCTGCGTAGCCGTAATCCATAACGGTTTCAACTGACACATTGGACCCACTCATAGTCCATTGCACGGTCAAATCTTGATTACCAGCATCACTATCCACCGCCGAAGTGCCCCTGAAAGGAAGACTTAAGGATGTGGTCACTCCCATGTCGCCGATGCCTGCGGGCGCAGCCGCTTTTACTCCGGGGGTTTGGAACAACACGTGCCCGGCTGCCTGCTGTGCCGCATTTCCGCTGGCGTTCAATACGAAATCAACCCCCCATGCCCCTCTATCAGTATCGGACGTTGTCGCTGTCGTCACGTCCGTGAATAAGGTCGATCCCCCATAGGCAATCGTCAAGGTCCAGGTAGGCGTACCAGAGTTGGACAAATAGTTCCCACCACACCGCACTCGCACTTGTTTGCCCGCCAGAAATAATCCACTCGGTAATGTTACAGTAAAGTAGGTCTGAATCGTTGAGTTAGTATTGAATGTCACGGCAGCAGTAGTACGTTTCAGTGTAACGTTGCGGTCTCTGACCATGCGGAGTTCAACAAGCTGGTTTGCAGCGATTGCGGTGCTGTTTGCTGGCACATATACGACGGCGAGTACGACATCGTTCAGTGTCCGAGTCGGTGGCTTGGGGCTTGCTGCCGCAGCACCAGCACGCACGGCGATGGCGCCAGCGCTAGTAATTACCACCAGATCAAGCCGTGGGTTCGTGCCATCAGCAGTAGTGATAGTAGCGTTCCCTGCCGCAACGGCGAATAGGGTGCCGTTACTCACGACGGCGCCTTTGGAAACAGATGGAGTCATTCCGGCCGAGCTGCCGACCGTACACCCACTAACAACGCAGTTGATCCCGTTGATTCCATCCATAACAACATCAAGATAGCCAGCAAAAAGTATCGATTGTAGGTTGTTCAGTCCTGTGCCTTTGTCAAGCATGCCCCACATTTGCCCTCCTCTCTATATAGTAATTTCGCCTTTGTCCGCTAAAAAATGTATTAATTCTCTACCGCCGCCATAACGCCAGTGACCTCGATGACGCTGACGATCTCAACGACTTCCAAACTGCTGATGAACTGGGTAGTAACGATCCTTCGCCCCCCAGCGATTCTGGTTTGGTAGCTCGTAGCGAGACTTATTGACGGATACGACGATGCTCCGGCAGAGCCCCTAATGGAGTTCGCTATAGTTGAAACCGTCGCAATATCGCCGGACAGGACTTGCAGTACGTTGGGGGTAAATGGCTGCGGATTGACCAGTCCTGTCCCTGGCTTCAGCCCGCCTGCCCAGCCGATGGCGTAACCCGTGATGACGGTTTGAGCCACGGCACCAGTCACGGCACTACTTCCTCTACTATCTCGGGCCTGAACAGATGCTTGGCCCGTAGTGATCCCGGCGCCGACTTGTGTAGTGGTATTAAATGTCCCGAGCACGACTTCTGCTGGTTGTGCCAGGGCGGAGACGTGATCGCCGGTATTTACCGCCGTGATCGTGTAGGCCGTGGGAGAGCTGGTGCCCCGTCCGGCGGGCATTGCTATTGCATTACGTCCATCAGGAGCGGCAATTGTTACGCTCGCTGCGCCCGCCGAAACGTAGCGAGACAGGATAGGTAAGGCTGTCGAAACAACGACCGCTACATCTGGGCGTGAGGCGACGCTGGTAGTGGAATTTGCGGCGCTAGCGGTGAGACTAGCCGCCTCTGCATATGCATACGAATAAATGAGATTATTGTCAGTTGTACCGTCATAGGCAGTTATTGATACTGGAATCGAATCAGGTCTGGTGGAGACCACTGCCGTTTGGTCGATGCCACTACCCGTGCCAGTGCCAAAAAGAGGATTAGTATTAAGGTCGACGGTGGCATTGTAGGTTCCGAGGAGAACAAATGCCGTAGTGGCTACGTAAGTCCGTATGTTGTTGGCGATGGGGCTGACAGTAGCGGTTGCAGTGGCGGTTTGGACGGCAGCTGAGAGGCTGTAGGACGTAGGGACAACATAAGCGGCTTCGACGGCGATAATATTTGCGGAAGCGTTATAACCTAGAGGATTGGCCGTCGCCAGTCCGGCATTGGCGTAGACGTAGGGAACGGAAACCGTGGTGGCATCGTAGGCGACACCAGTCCCGGAGATCAGTTCCGCATTTACTTGTAAACTTCCCGTGAGACCAAGGGCTGCCGGGCTGGCGGTAGTCGCCTCAGCGTAGACATGCGAGGACGGGACCTGTGTAGCATCATAAGCGATCGGACTTGCCGAGCTGAGACCGGTTAGCGCCCTGATTGAATCGCTAGGAGTGTGGGCGAGAGCTGTAGTGGTCGCCACATTCTGACCAGCGCCCACATTCGTAGTTGAATCCCTAGCCTGAACTGCTAGAGAGGCTACTCCGGCGGGGACATTGGTAACCGTGAGTGTAGTGGTCGTACCGTCGAAGGCCGTAGCAGTGATAGTGGCAGTGGTTTCGATCGCAACAATCGTCGACGTAGCACTATATGCCGCTGTAGTGACCGAGGCCACACCAGCCGAGGCGACGACAGCTATGAGAACAGTAGCATTATTGCCGGTGACCGTTCCTGAGGGCACCCCAGCGTTGGCGTTAGTGGCAGCCGTCGTCGCTGCTGTCGCATCCCGAGCAGCTACAGAGGCTGTTGCAAGATTAGTATTGGTAGAGGCCGTACTGGTTGTGTTATTGCCTGTAGCAGTTCCAGAAGCGAGAACTGTAGTAAAGAAAACAGTATCATGCCCATCATAAGCAGCTACCGAAATGGAAGCCACACCAGCCGAGGCGACGACAGCTATGAGAACAGTAGCATTATTGCCGGTGACCGTTCCTGAGGGCACCCCAGCGTTGGCGTTAGTGGCAGCCGTCGTCGCTGCTGTCGCATCCCGAGCAGCTACAGAGGCTGTTGCAAGATTAGTATTGGTAGAGGCCGTACTGGTTGTGTTATTGCCTGTAGCAGTTCCAGAAGCGAGAACTGTAGTAAAGAAAACAGTATCATGCCCATCATAAGCAGCTACCGAAATGGAAGCCACACCAGCGGAAGCCTGAGCCACTGTTGTGACTGTAGTGTCGGAACTGGTAATTACCGTAGATGCCACTCCCGCATTAACGAGAATCGTTGTAGCGACACTGGGATTAAGGGCAGTGGCCGTAGCAAGCTGCGCAGCAGCATTGGCGACCGCGGCTTCGACTTGCAGCATCGCGATGCGATGCTCAGCCAACGTCAGTGTCGCAGTGCCGTTAGAGATGCCTTGCACCTTGTGAGTCGTCGACGACCCAGACCCCGAGATGATCTTCGGGACGACCGCAGCGAAGCCTTTGCCGGTGACACCTGGACTCACCGCAGGTTCCGCGAACGTTGTGGTGCCGTCGGTGACTTTCAGACCGAACGTGACCGAAGTCGTGTCGATCGTCGAGTTCGCCGAGGCGAGCATCAAATAGTCGATGCCGCTCGTCAACGTCTGCGTGTGCGTGTCGCCGAGGTCGGCGTACGTCGCGCTCGTCGTCGTGTCGGCGCCGGTGTCTTGCGTGACTTGCGTCGAATCGAAATCGGAGAGCCGCAACGCCACGTAGCGGACGAAGTCGAGCGTCGATGTGCCCGACCCGGCGACAGCCCGAGAGTGCTGCAACTTGAACGTCACCGACCCTGCCGTCAGTGTGCGTTTCACCATCGCCGCATAGGTGACTTTGGTCGTGGAATCCGACGGAACCCACTCGGTGTCAGCGACGCCGGTCGTGGTGTCCTCGCACAACATTCGGATGCGGGCACCGTTCGTCGTCGCTGAGTATGCGCAACGGGCAACAGCGATAATCAGGTAGTCGTCGGACGTAGCGGTGAACGTCAACGATGTCGTGTAGTCAGTCCACGTTCCAGGGCTCGACGTCGCCGTCGCCGCTGAGTCGGACGTCGCAGTGAAGTCTGTCCCGCTGTTTAATTTCAACGCGATAAGCGAACCGTTGCGACACACCGAATCGGCGTTGGTGAGCGTCGACTCCAACTTGTGCTGCAACTTGAATGTCTGCGGCACCGGGCTGCCGGTCGTCGTGAACAGATAAGCGAACGTCAACGGCCGCCACTCGACACCCGTCGTCAAGCGACACTCAAAGTTGGTGTCGTAAACCGACACGGCGGCCGTGTCGTCGTACAGCCTGACCTGCGTGTCACGGGCCGCGTTGATATCGACCTGCGACTCGACGTATCCGATGATCAAATACGTCGAGCTTGCGTCACCGGTGAATGTCAGCGTCCGGTGATCGGTCTGTACCGTCGCTGATTGTGTGGTGGTGTCGCCACCACCACTGTCAGCAAAATAGCCGCGGCTTGGCATAAGCGACTTTACGTGTGAGTGACGGTGAGGTTGGTGATCACGACCTGACCATAGGCCGACGCAGGTTCGCCCTTGGAGGGGTTCGACTGCGGGTACGCGCCTGCTTTGAAGTACAAGCCCGACTTCGACACCGAGAGGTCGTCTCGTTGCACATCGTTGTAGAACACCAGGACATGGCCGTTGGCGACGCGGAACTCGATCTTGAAGAACGTGCCGAGTTGATAGTTGGTGTCGAGCGTGGGGCCGTGATCACCGTTGTGGTCAACAAAAAGGTCGGTACCTTCGAGGCGGATCACGATCAGGTCGTCACCAGAATCGTGAATCTGCCCAGCAACTAGGTGGCGCTTCACGTTAGGTATGTGGGTAATCGCTTGAGTAATTGCCATTGAATGCGTGCCACTCGTAGAGGACCACGACGCATTCGATGTGCCGTTATTGGCCATCTCCCGCAGTTCGGTGCGAGGGTAACTCGATCCCCCGGTGGTGGCACCATTGGTGGGAGTTGTGAACACCACGCCACCCTGACCGACTTCGAAGACGCCTGCCTTGGAGTACCCCGTCAGTTCCGGTTGGCGGATCTCGTCAGGGTTGCCCTCGTGAGATGTGTTGACCGGCAATGTCAGCTTCCAGTTGCGCAGGTCAAGCACGTTTGAAGGACTTGTCCCCGTGGGTGCCGTTGTCGATGACGAAGTGGTGGTTGGTCTCGTCGTCGTCGTCGTTGATCTCGTCGTCGTCGTCGTCGTCGTTGATCTCGTCGTCGTCGTCGTCGTGGTTGGTCTCGTCGTCGTCGTTGTCGTGGTGCTCGACGATGAGCCCCCCACGAGTGCTGCACATTGCGATTCGGTCAAATGCGCGGTGCCTTTGGTCTTGGTCGAATGATCGCCTGACACTGACGCATCGAGTTGCCACCGCACGGTGCATGTTCCAAGCGGATCGGGTGTACTCGACGATGCAATGCCAACACCGAAAGCGAATGCGGCAATAATTACTGGAACTGCAATCAAGACTCGCTTCTTCATCGTGAACGCTCCTTAATTGAAGTCGGCATCAGACGACGATGCGCCGAACGCCAGCGGCATATAGACCAATGTCGCTGCAACGACGACTGCCAAAACGGCCTTCAAACGGTTATTCACAAATGCCCCCGACAAGAGACCTTTTCATATCCTCTTATCGGGCAGAGACGAGGCCTACTTGAATCTTAGGTCTCCCCCGCTTTAATGAAGGACTTCAACCAAGATCAGCACACAAACGCAGCGATCCCCGAAGCATTCCACACTACAGTCAACGTGCCAGATGTCACACTGTTCACGCCACCAAAGTAATTGTAACAAAGGCCCTGGTCAGCGACGGGCGTAGTCACCGTGTCGTCATACACAAGAGCGCCATACACGTTGGCGAGCGTCGCTGCAGCACCCGAAGCGGTGTCCGCCGCATCAAAGGTAACCGTAGCGGAGGCTAGAGCCCAAGTGACAGAAGCGAGGGCGACACCGCCGACGGCCCACTGACCGGCCTGAGAAACCTCATTACCGGTAACCCACTGGCCGACCGCATACGCAGTGTTCGCAGCGGTAACCGTATTATCAGGAGCCGTAGTGTTATTATATAGTGCGGCCTTGAACGTGTTCGATTCGATATCAAACGAAGTGATATTCGCGCCCAAAGAATCCTTGACTGTGACTGCAAAAACTTTAGAGTTTGCCCATGCCATTAGATGTCACCTTCTGTTCTGTCCGGATCGTTACGAGCCGCCGAGTGTTGATCATTTACTGCGAGCAGCTGCGCTTTTGCGGCACTTAGCTCTTGCTTCGTCTTCTCTACGTCGGCGACTGCGTTGGCGACTTCTTCGTCGATAATCAGCTTCACCGCTGCATGCTTTGCGTACTTCATGAGAACTTTGGCGTGTGCCTTCTCGGCATCGTCCAACATTCGCTGTTGATAGTCGACTACGCTTTGCAAAAAGTCCACAGATTCCATGACATCTCCTCGGTATATCAGTTCCGTAAATTAACTCTCGGGCTGTGCAGTGGGAGCATATATTCTAGTATCGTTGCTGCCGTCGGAACGTTCTGTGCGCAACGCCATAATAGGTTTGCCGTCAGGGCCGAGACGAACCAGTTCCTTATTGACATAGTCGTCTCGATGTTTCATAACATGCCGCACCGAATTTTTCTTCAGCTTCTCCCCGGTTACTTCGGAGAGGGGCACCGAGAATCCGTTATATTTGGGGCACGGATGAGTCGGCATATGAGGCCGGGCGTCGTGGGTCACATGCTGGTAGCCACACGACGGGCATTCCCAATGACGCTCTGGATTTAGGATGACGGGGGCCATTTTAAACAATGATCCAGTTATGAGGACAAAGTTCGTACCTCGGGCCGGGGTAAGAGATCACACAAGACGTGGATTCTTCGGTCGCTTGCACAAGAACGAACCGTTTCTCCCACTCGTGAGGCACCACGTATTCGGTAATAATACGGAGCCCATTCGTGTTTTTTATTGACATTGGGGGGCGCAGCACGGGCATTATGGTCAGCCTCGCACGTCTCGGCGCCTCTGCAACTCCTCGGAGACAGGTCCGTCGTCGGCGAACGATTTGATCTGGGGAGATTTCGGGGTCATCTCTTCGATCCGATCAGCCAGCGCCTGCGAGACACCGGCCGTGATCTTGGTATCGTCCTCTTTGGCCAGCTCGTCAAGCCGCAGCAACGGGTAAATGTTACTGATCTCATTGATACGTTTGACAAAGGCGGGCTTGCTCAGCTTAAGCAGGTTTCGCAAGTCGTCTTCGCTCATCAGGTTCGGGTTCTCGGCGAATTCCCGCTCATCCTCGGGGTCCACGAGTTTCACCGGCAAAAGGATGCCGTTCTTGAATACGTCCAAATTGTCCAACGCCGCTCGATCCTGATTGATTTCCCGTTCCTCTTTTGTAACGGTCACGGTTTTACCGGGGGAAACCAGCTCTGAGATAAGATTCTGATACCGGTCGAACTTCAACACGAAGGCGGTACTCTGTGTCTGATTCTTCCATTGCTCGACTGCCATTAAAAAATCCTTTCGTCCCGGACATTATATCATGCGTTTACACAGGAAGAAGGCCAGGACACCCCCGAGCCTGGCCTTCTTCTGCGTTTTCAGGCAGATCATCATCACGATTATAATCGATCCTTGTCTTTAAACATAGAAACAACTATATAGCATATGAAAAAGGCCAACCCGAAGGCTGACCCTTTTCTGTTTAAACTATTTTCCATACTAGGTGCATCGGTACCTAGTCCTGAGTTATTTAGTACAGGCGCTATGGAACAATCGAGGTATCCACGATTCTACGGATCCGGTCAGGCCTATGCACTACGCCACCAAAGTCTCGCCTCGTCCTGTAATGCCAGTACCAGTTGTCGCCTTCAAGCATTTCCTTGGACTTAAGGTCACCGAAGTAGGCGAACTTGGATGCGTCTTGTCCGATAATCCACAACTCGTTGGCTGGGAAGTATGAGACATCGACATCGTCCTTGTAGTTCTTCAAGGTGATGATATTGGCGCCACGGTAAACTCCGAGCACGCCCCGACGAAGCAGATCCTCATTTGTTTGCGGCAAGAAACCGGTGCCTTGATTGGCTCCGATAATTGCGTCAACAATTTGGTCTGTCATCGTGGCCCGACCGACGATCGTGATGTTGCCATCCATGGAGGCGTCACGAACGGACCGCAATCCTGCTACAAGAGCAGAAAGGCTGAGGCCCGCACCGGAAATATACGATGAGTTGCCGAAAGGTACAGCGGCTTGCAGTGTGGCGAAGAACCGCTGATAGATCGCAGCGTCGAGACGTTGCATACCAAGGCGGATGATATTCGACTGCGTCTCACCGAAATTGGCGAGGATCTTGTCTTCGAATTCGAATAGAGCAAAACCGACGGTGTCCCGGGGCAGCTCAAAGATCTCTGAGTGCAGCTCAGAACTCTCGATATAACCGCCACGAGCAACCCAGTGTGCCCGGAGTCCACGAGTCTCTTTGATCGCAACTCGATCATTCCAACCCACGTTCTCCACATTCGACATCAAAGGCAGAAGGTTTTCGTGCTCAAAACCCCAAAAGATGGTCTCTGTCATAGCCGCAGCCATGTCACGACGCCATTTGGGATCTTCCCAGTTCGCCTCAGCTTCAGCTTGGACCTTAGCTTTAAGGTCTTTGATGACTGCTCGCTCTTGGGCATTCCTTCCGAGGAGATCGATCATTTCTTTCATAGTTATGTCACCCCTTTCAGAAGTTGAGCTTTGCTTCGACTTCACCACGGGCATTTTCTACCCGGGTGACGATGAGCCATGCTTTGGCGGTGTCGGACGTTTCGGCCCAGTAGCCTGCACTGTCGTTGCCGGTGCCCGGCGTAAGCATGTCGCCCACAGCCACCGTCGGGGTAGCGATACCCACACCGGCAACCATGACTCGACCTGCATAAGCCCGCTGGCCGAGGAACGTGGAAGCGGCCGTGTTACGGAACCACACCTTGTTCGCCATGCCTCGCACCACTTGAATCGCTGCACCGAGAGGGATCGTGCCCTTGTCCGAATAATCGGTCAAGTACACGTCGTCCCCGGCGAAGGCGTTCGGTGCAAACTCGTACACTGCGATACCACCGAGACCGGGCAGCGGTTTCGCTGCAGCGGCCGACGCTAGCGCCATCGGCATCAAGCCGAGAGCGTTTTCAGCGCCGTTGTTGTAAACAACCGGGGCGCCCTCAGGAATTGCTGCCACAGCGTAATGTTTACCACTGCGGTCGCCATGCCAAGGCGGGACCCGGAACCCAAAATTGCGTCCGTAATTGCTCATTTACCCTCCTCAGGCTGACTTAATATCTGTGCCCGACAAAGCCATCATGGCGAGTGCCCGCATATTGGACATCCCGTCCTTTTTGTCTTCGCGGACTGCTTTCATGGCGGTGACAGCCAACAGGTCCTTGTCATCTTTAGTGACAGGCTCCTGGGCCGCTACGGCTTTCCAATCATCGACACAAGCAGTGAAGGCTTCTTCGGAAAGATCCGTCCAGCGCTCAATGTTGCTTTCGATGTATTCGTCTTTAAAAGAAGCCGCTTCTTTGACAATGGCGAGTCGATCAGCCTTGATGGCCTCACGCTCTTTCGCCGCTGTGTCTGCAGCTTGATCGGCTTCCATCTTTGACGTAAGATCGCTGTAATTCTTTTCAGCGGCCTCGGCACGGGCTGTTTCTACGTCGAGTGTCTTCTGCAGTTCACTAATCTGATCATTCAGAGGAGCGACTGCTTCCGCCACCTTGGCTTCAACGACCTTGACCTGTTCCAGGCTTGCCAACTCTTCGACTCGTGCGTGTAGTGGTGCAACCACTGCTGCAATCGCCGTATCGAGTTCCTCCTGGGTATAAGTCTTACTCGTGCTCATGTCACCCCCTTCGGTGTCTTCTGTACATATCGGACAAGTTGTGGCATCATGTTCGAGGCCTTCCGGTTTTTCAGCAAGCAGTTTGTCGTGCTGTGCTTTAAGTTCCGTTAATTCCATCATCGTCCCCCTGTTCATAATTATTGAACGATTCTCAGAATTTGTTGATAGTTTCCTCGACCGTCACCTTAAAATACTTTAGACTCACTTTTTCATCCATGGTGGGACGAACTTTTCGTCCATCATTTTCTTGCCGCTCTTTTTCTTTTTCTTCTTGCCATATTGCGCAAGGATCTGCAGCATCTGCATCTCCCAAACCTTCGGATTCCCCGCCGGTACTTCTTCTTGGAGGGACGCATATACGAAGTCGGCCAGTTCAATATCGTGCGCCATGTCGGAAACTTTAGCGTCTTTCCACCCAGGCTGCGACGGAGGCATGATCAATGCACCTCCCAACCATAGGGGGTTTTTCATCTTCTTATCCGAGATTCCATCGTTCAGATGGGCGCAGTAAGTTTTGGATTGCGGCCCGGCGTAAGTGAACTCGACACCGCACCCGTCGGGTCCATCACAGGACACAGCTTCAGCCACGCATTCCATACTGTATGCAAGTTGCCCAGCGTTGTATGCTGCTTCGACCACTTTCAATTCTTGCGGGAAATAGTATTTCCAGAAGGCGGCGAGGGCTTCGATATAAGGATGACCGCTATCGTCGCCCGCACCGTCCACTGTCGGGTAGACCACTTCGGTGCCGACGAAAGAACCAACAATATGGTGCGGCCGGTGCAAGATGTTGAGGGGGCTGTTTTGGATCAACCCGTGGGTAGCCTGTACATCAGCCAGTGACCACATTTGTTTATTTGAGTTTGCTTGATCGGCTTCGGCGTACCTGCCAATGATCCAAGCCAGCGCGGGATTTTTGTGAATATATTTGGAGGCCCATTTGGATGCCACGTCACGGTCTTCGGTATAAAGATGTACATCGCCCGTGATTAGAAGTAGCTTGCCTTCAGATTCGATCCCTATAGTCATTAGACTCCCCCCTACTGGTTTCTATCGGTTCGGTAGAGGGTTCCTTATACTCGTCACCAAAGATATTGAGCTGTCCGGTGAATGGACCACGCCATTTTTCAGCGAGTTGTTCTTCGTTAAGTTGCATCAATTCTCATCCTGGTTTAGCTGGACCACGCCCAGGTCCGGAGGTGAAGGAGTTGGGGTTTGTCCCACCTTTGCGACCTCCGGCTTTCGGTGTTGCTGATGTTCTGGGCTTTGCAGGAACCGCACCGCCGGGCGGGATGGGAGCGGTAGGCAGCGCCGGAGGCTCAAAGATTTTGTCGTATTTCTTTTCCCGTTTCCTGTTTCGGACTTCGTCGAGCTGGTCGATTTCCATTTCGCCGAGCGCCGTTTCCCTAGAGATATCACCACGGGTGCGGGCTTCAAGGATGTAGTTGAGGACCTGCGGATCGAAGTCGAGGGCAATACGTTTCGGTGTCACATTGAGTTCCGGCGGGGATTTCAGCTGCGGGTTCCGTGCCATAGTGGGAAGAATGATGTTCTTCATGATGGATGCGATCATTCCGGTTCGACGAGATTCCATCCCTCGGGCCAGTATGCGGGCCAATTTGATCGAGTCATCGCCCTTTGTGCCTGAACTATATGAGCCCGTGCTGAACATTTGGAACAACCGTGACGTGATACGAGAGTCCAGGTTGTTGTATCGCTCTGGCTGCAGCGTCGCATCGACCTTTGGCGTGATGATTTCGATATTCAAACGGTGATCACCGACGATAATCGGGACCCGGGCCAACGTCCTGACCTGCTCATTCAGCGCCGCCAGCTCGGGCTGTTGCGCCGGGGAATCCTTTTCCCCCTTCTTTATTAAAAGTATGAAATTTGTCGCAGCGGTGAGATGCACACGGTCCATTTGTCGGAGCTGCTGCTTAAGGTCCAACAGTTCGAACACAGATTTCATTCTGACGCTAGCGAATTTGGCGTAGCTCGGCCGTGTCGCCGTGTGACGAAACACGGTGTCTTTGTTCATCAAATACAGGTCATGAAATACGGCGCCCGTCTCCTCCGAGAGTTGCTGAGCGTTGTATTCGTCCTTGTCCATCTTTCGCTCTAGCAGGGAAGCGACGATCAAATCGGAGGTAACGTCCCCGGCCAACACGTTCTGGAAGCTGAGTGATTCATCGGGCGAAGCCAAATAGGCGAGACGTTCCTGCCCAAAAAGGAAATTGCCAACCGGGAGTACCTTGAGCGGGTCGAGTAGAGTAAGGGCAGACGGTACGTTCAGTCCCGGGTACTGTTTCTTTTTTTGGTTTCCGGCGTCGGTTTCGCCCTGGACCTTGTAATCCTTTTTGGTCCACAGCATCGCTGCGTAATACTGCGACACCGTAAAGAGTTCCCGCCACATTTCACGAAAGCGGATCTCCAATTCGATATCATAAATGATCTGGTTCCAAACATTCTCTTCATCTTCGTCATCGCAGACCACTTCTAGTGAAGTGAACATCAACGATTCGGTTGTTTCCAGGGCACCGCTGCAGACATCATCGGATTCGACGGCATCGAGCGCTACACGGAACTGATCGAACAGGACGCCCGGTGTGACGTACCGATCCCGCTCAAAGATGCCGCCGCTACGGCTGCCCCGCTGTACGTTCCGGGTCCATGTCGTCATCGCCGCCAAAGCGGGACTCGCTTGCATCGCCTGAAGAATGTCGTTGTCGTCGACATCGGATTCGTTGATGAGGACGATTTTCTTCGGCCGTGCCATTACAAGGCCCCTGCCGCTTGTTTCCATTCATCTTGTTGGATGGTGATGACTCGGGACCAGATACGGAACTGACGGTCGACCTCAACCAAAAATGGGTCAAGTTCTTTGACCCTGAAATTTGTCAGATCCCGTGATTCTTTTTGGCGCATGATAAGGGATCTCACGTAGGACATCCGGCCACTGTAAGCGGCAAGTCGCTGCAGAATCGACACCGGATCCATCTGATAAAATCTCTCAATCTCTTTGAAGAAAGTATCGAGTTCGTCACGGAAGTCCTGTACCGTGAGATTCCCTCTCTTAGGGATAATCGGGTTTTCGTCGGTTAAAGTAAACATAATCCGCCTAAATCGACTTCTTTCGACAATCTTTGACCATATCGAAGTGATCGGTCCGAATCTTGTTTAGAGACCGCACCCATTCGTCCTCGTCGTCATTGAAAGCGGACATATCGAGGAGTGTGAAGTAGATCGGGTTGTCGTCGACCAACAGGGTCACGTAAAACGCACCAGCAGAGGGGGATAGTACGGCGACTCGTGAACAGATCAGACAGTCGTCGCAGATCAGAATAGAGATCAGAGGCGCCGAAAAAACTGCGGAGGTAATCTTCCTGCAGAACAGGCACCGAGTTTCAGAAGGTGAGAAAGATGTCAGTGACAGGGGTCTGCTTCTCTTTCTTCATCAGGACTTCGATGGCGTACTGCACATAACCTAGCACGGCCATCCGGGCAGCATCCAAGTTGTGTAAGTCGCCTTTATTATAGCGCTTTCTACGACCATACATATCGATGACCGACTTATCATATGACCACGTAGAGCCCTGAAATTCAGCGATCAGCTCTTTGTCCCACGGTATAATCATCCGGTTCTCGTCCACGATCTGCCTTAACTTGTCCGAAGAGTTGCCTGTAAAATACGTCGTCCCCCGTCGTCTAGCCAGCCAGGTTCCGTGCGCAGTCGTAGGGCACCAGACAATGCCGGTATGTTCACGAATCTCCATCGAGGCGCACAATGAGTTCAAACGGACAGCCTGAACGGGCTTGACATAGCCCCTCTTCAATAACTCCACGCACCAGGTCCCTTTCTTTGTTTCGGACATTCGGGCCGGGATACCGGCCATTACTGTCGCAGTCATGAAGGCTTCTGCATGGTAGCGTTTTGTCTGCATGAATTGTCGCCCACATCCATCAGCCTCTATCGATACTCTTATAAACTCAAGCGCCTGTTCCTGCGTCATGGCCGACAAAAAGGCAGGTGTAGGACATTTCTCGGGATATGTAATATGTCGCTCGATTTTCCTTGCTTCCTCGGCGTTTACCCAGAACGTAATCATCCCGACCTTGTTAACTTTACTTTCAGAAAACCCCTTTACCCCAATAGCTTCCGTCAGGTCTTGCCGGATGTCGTCCACTTTCTCCGGGTACACAGTGAATGACTGGGCAATACCAAAACCACACGATTTGTCTGTTCTCCCGTGGCCCCACCAACCTTCCGTGTAGAGCCAAGCCACAACTCGTACGACCGCATCCTCGATCGTTTTATGTGTGGCACCGGCGCCTGGGGCCATTATCATGATTCGTGAGTTATTGACCAGGTCAGCGGTAGTATTCCAAACAACTGCTTCTTTCTTAGAGTAGGGTGAGACAGGAAAGGTTACCCAGTTGTGATTCATGGTAGAGACGCTTGAGAAACTCCTGGTTTGGACGTCAAGTACCTTCCTATCTCCATCAAAAACATTCACTGCCTCAACGGGCTGCCACTCGGCCAATTTTGTCTGTGGATCTAGCGTGAGAATAAGCTCCGACGCTTCTAGCTGGTCGTGAGTCTTCCAACCACTTTTAGTGAAGCATTCCGTCTCGGCATCAACACAGTATTCAAGCACGTTACGATGCATGCCCGCTTCTTTCTCGGCGTCCCCGGTATACTGATCGACATCAATGGTTTGGTCGAAGTCTACCAAAATCTTAGATGAGAAATTGTAACCTTTAATGATATCTAGAACCGGTTTTAGCCCGGGTACGGTTTCAGCTTGATTTTGAATATCTTGGAACATGGGCAGACCGATACCCGTTCGGTCCATAGAGAAGGCCTGCGGCTTATAAAAGGCGATCGTGTGCAAAATCACTTGGACCTGGGCCGGGTTAGAGATACGTTCCAACATAACCCGGCACAGGAGTCGCAGTTTTGATACGCCTTTGACGTTCTCCTCGGCGAAGATCATGATCGATGACGGGGCGAGTGTGAGCCCGATATCCATGCCTATCCAGAATGTTTTATATTTCTTGATGTGCGCTTCTGGATAATCCAGCAGGTCGAGAACATCGTCACCACTGTCAAGGACCATCTCGTTATTGATTTTGATGATCTGGTACTCATCAGTGTTGTAAGTAGAGGTCTGTTCAGCATCCACGCACTGCATAAGGCGATGGAGAACGAAGAGCGGGTTAGTGGCATCACCATGGAGCCCTAGAATATTCCTGCGGTAGTCAGGATGATCCCTTGATCCATACATGTCCATTTTTGCTTGGCGTTCTTCGTCATTCCATGTAGGGCGATGCATGCCGGTTGCTCGGTGAACGGTCCAGCCGGAGTCAGGTTGCGTAAACTTATAGAAGTGATCCCGCATTCCTCTCGTAACGCCGTGACAATTCGATACAACAATACCCTCCACGATGTAACTATGGTCCTCTTCTACCTCTAGATCATATACCCTTCTCGGTCCGACACTGTGGACACCATCTTCGATGGGGGACCACATCAACCCGTCATCCAACAACTTAGTTCTAGGCGCAATATAATCCTTCAAATGGGTCATTTGGACACACCACGCCTCTTTGGACCGTACGGTACGACCTTCTATAATTGATTCTCTGGGTTCGGTGTGTCGTGGATTGCAGACGTACCCCAATGACTGTCCAAGAAGCTTCATGCCGAGTGCGAGCTTCTTGGACACCGTAACGTACTCCCACCTGGTCCTATCATGTGACCAGCTTCCGTCCCCGTAAGTCATACCATCAAATATAGCCTGTCTTTGTATGTCATTTAGACCAAACACCCATTTAGCTATTTCCTTATTGTGCGCCAGAACTCCTGCATTGTCTGTAAGCCAGTGATATAAACCGGAGGATCCCACTATAACCTTAACACTTTTGCCTTGCCTATAAAAATGCGATTTCAAACCCAAACTGGCCAGCTTCTCGGCCACGAGATCACATTCTTCATCGTTGACGCACCAATGAAATCGTCGGTGATTGTGTCCAGAATTGTCAGAGTTACACCCATAGCCTTCCGCTATGTAAAGCCCATACAACCACAGCCACGTCAGATCTGAGGTATCAGCGATCGAAGTGTACCACCCCTTCTCTGCAACGACAGGAGGGACTTCCCCATCCCCCCAGGGAACGCTTGTGGGACTAGACCAATGGCTGTAGGGACAGGAAGATTTAAATTCCTTTGCTGAGATCCAGCCGGGAGATTGGAGTTGCTTGCCTCCTCGCCTATGCCCTGGAGCAACACCTCTCACATAGAACTTATGATCAGCGGTTGATATCAATCCAGGATGTCCGTTTCCTTGTGTCGATACACATTCCTGAATATCATTCTCCCAAGTTTTTATGACACGACGCCACCTTTGTTTGTGTGTCAAAACCAAGTTTCCGACTTCAACTTTCTCGATAGGTTTCCATCCCTCAAACGTCAGAACGAGCTGGCCTTCTGCGATACACCTCCAGACAGCTCCTGGCGTGCCCATCTTCAGGGTCTCGATAATTTCTACCCAGCCTTGAGCCGGGAAGTCACTGGCCTCGTCAGTTTCCAACCACAGTGGGTGCGTCCCTTTTAAGCCCTTGCCCGACAGTTGAGGTATGCGGCCCATAATACGTGAACCGTTGACAAAGTTGATGTGGAAGGGGCGATGTTTTATGCCACTACGACCCTTTACCACCATGGCGTCGCCAAGCCTAGACGACAGAAATATTGTCTCTACGTTGTCTGTTACCGCATCAAGGTGTACACCCTCAGGCGCCGTTATAACCATCTCTTGTCCGGGATGCAAAAACGGAAAGGCATAGGCCCGCATTTTTATCGATAAACTCTTCCCGAGCCCTCGACCCATCTGATCGATCTGTCGCTGATCAGTGCATCTAAACCATTTCCATTGAAATGGCCAAGCTCGGAAACACCCGTCTGCCTGCTCTTCGTCGGTCCATGACCACTCCGCTAAATCCAGACCCGATGGATCGGAAATTATTGCCCAAAGATAGGCTTCCTCCTCCGTCAGATCCTCTATAACGCTCATTTTTTACGCTTTTCTTCGTATCCTGCTAGTTTCCGGTAGAAGACAATCGAGGATTCCGGTACGCTGGTCAGCTTCGATTGTAGGATGCCTACGATATATGCGACCCTGTATTCTAGGAAGTAGCTGGGATGTTTCCCGAAGGCGATGGCGGCTTGCTCGATGATGTCCAAACTTGGAAGACTTTTTCTTTCGAACACATTATAAAGATGACTCCGGCTCACATGGAGCCGCCCGAGCACATCCTTGATAGGAGTCCCCATAGTGAGGATCTTCAGAGCCTCAGGAAAAGGTAGATTGGTGTGATCCTCTCCTTGTAGTTCCTTTAGCTTTTGTGCAGTGAGATTGGGGGCCAAACTTGGCCGTTTACCGGGACGCCCAACTCTCCGTTGGTCCAGCTTGATAACGTCGTTGATGACCCGTCCTAGAATGGCCGGGTCCTGGCCGAACACTTCGCTCCAGTCGAGCGCCACACTCTTGGGGTACAGTTTGGCGATAGTTTCTACCTTGGCTTCCCAATCTTCGTCGAGTTTGTCTACAGAATTGCCCCGCATGCTAAAGATCTCTGATCCACATAGATTGTTGTTTTCTAAAGGCAGCGTCTATCGCAACAAACTCCGGAATCGCTACGGTTTGGATCCACAAAAATATGTCTTCCATCTGACAGTGGTTCTCTTTTCTCTCCTGATCTGTACAATTCCCCCAAAACACAATCAAGGCCTCCAATTCCTTGAAGAGCGTGATGGCCTTCGTGGCTTCTTCGTTACGTTTATAACCGAACTCTTTGGCCCGTAGACGTATATTCTCAATAAACTCTGCCAACGAGTTGCCTTTATCTCTGTCCCGAGAGATCTTGTCGATCCCCATGGACTTCTTGACTTGCCGCAGCTCCTTGCTGACCTCCACAATCGATTTTTGGATCTTGTCGAGGTCGATGGCCTCACCGAAATAGTCTTGTTCCCGGATAACCCAGAAACTCCACCGATAAATCATTAGTTCCATCATCAGGATCCGGTCAAGATCCTTGAGGTCAGTCACATTGGTGAGTTTGTTGTCTTCCTGGTATTTTTCGGCCGCCCCTTCGAAAAGTTCTCGTTCCCCTTCGGTCATGACTGTCACGGTTACGCCGCTGGGGGCGATAACGGCGATTCCCGCATCGACGGGGTTCGTGTCACCCGACATAATGTCGAGGTCGACAAGTCCAATTTCGTCCTCTTCAGCCATTTTAGTCCACAAACTCGTATAACATACCTTGTGGTATATCTCTTCCGACCATTACCCAGGGGACTCCGTCTACATTAAGACAGGCCATACTGTTTTCTATAAGGAAACAGTTGAGCCGACCGTCGATCACTAGTTTGCAAAGCAGAGTGAAGTTATCGATTTTGCAGCCCATTGAGAGGGCCAGTTGCAGCAGTTCAGGCACTGTTGATTTCCCTCCAGATCCAGTCATATGTAGCTTTCATTCCGTCGGACAACTTGATGCGAGGTTCCCAATTTAGTACCTGGTTTATCAAGGTATTATCGGAGTTTCGGCCCCGTACGCCTTGAGGGGCATCCAAATTATAAACACGTTTCAACTTTATATCGGCAATTTCTTCGACAATTGACACCAGTGTATTTACCGTGACCAGTTCGGAGCTTCCCAAATTGAGCGGCTGAGTGTAATCAGAGTTCATAATCCGGATGATGCCTGCTATACAATCGTCGACATAACAGAAACTTCTGGTCTGCTCCCCATCTCCCCAAATTTCGATCGTATGGTTCCCGGAGAGCTTGGCCTCGATAACTTTGCGACAGATCGCAGCAGGTGCCTTCTCTCGGCCGCCGTCAAAACTGGTGTATGGGCCATAGATGTTATGAAAACGGGCAACCCTAGTCTCTAGGTCCGAATATGTATTGAAAATTTCGCACAGCGATTCAGTAAATAGTTTTTCTTCGCCGTAGCCGAATTCCGCTCGACCCTGCCAAGTCATATCCTCAGACAAGCTGAGACTATCTACATCGGCTTGAAGCCGAACTGGGTAAGCACATGCAGACGAACTGTAGAAAAGCCTCCGTACTCCAGTATCTCTAGCCGCCTTTAAGCAGGAGGACGAAATATCTACGGACAGAATACACTCAAGAGGCTGATGGGTTATCCACGATATGCCGCCCATATTTGCTGCAAGAAGAAAGGCTGCCTCAAAATCTTTAGACTCCATCACTTTGCGTGCCTGTTGATACGTCGACAGATCACAGACGTCTATATTGGTGACACCAGCGAGAACCTGACACCATTCAGGCAGTGGCTTTATGTCTACACAAGTGACATCGTGTCGCCCATTTCGGAGTCGAAGGGCTAGGTGTCCACCTATGAAGCCACCCCCACCAAGAACTACTACTGCCGCCATACAGTTAATTATAGCATATTTTTATCAGCTAATCACAATAAATCGTGCCGAGTCCATAACAGCGCTCATTATTTGTCCAACGGAGCCCGTTCGAGTCACAGAACTCGTCCACTGCTGTCCTGACCGGGAACTTCACCTTATTATCAGGGTCGTTGCCGGTGACTTCTAGGGCAGTATCATGCAAAAAAATCCGCCCGCCTTTTTTCACCCGAGGATAATAGAGGTTTAGCTCGACGAGTGTCTCTTCATAAACGTGATTGGTGTCGATCAGGATGATATCTACGTCTTGAGGGAGAGCGTCGAGAACCACGGTGTCGGTGTCATTGCCGAGGATGAAAGTCCAGTACGGCACTACCCCTAAATATCCTTGTGGATCCAGGAGGTTCGTCACAACATGGTCGTCAACAATATAGAATGGAAAACTGGTGTCGACTGCCCAGAGATGTCCGTGTCCCTGCTGGGAGAGTCCATACATCCACGCCAGTGTAGAGACCCCGTAGCGCACGCCGAGTTCGATGATCTTTTGCGCTTTTAGTTCCTGTACGGCGTCGACGAACACGGGGAGATGTTCGTAAATATCGCTCGGCTCACGGCACGCTTTCTGGTATCGTTCTTCTAGGATTAACTTGTCCATTGGTCACCAACTCATATAGGAATCGTGCTCGTCTGGTCCGAGCGTGAAGTCGAGGGATTCTATTTCTAGCCCGGCGAACCAACCAGGAATATCGGGGACTCGGGTATTAATGATCTCGGTCCGGGCTCGCCCACTTCCGCCTTCACGGTGGACCAGATAGGGGGCGTATTGACAAAGTGCCCCAATTTTGGCACCGCCCCGCACGACGCTGGCGATCATTTCCTCGAATCCATAATGGAATGGAAAGTCAAGGCTCATGTCTTGCCAAAGATGACGCCGTATCAAACAACACCAACCTTCCGGGCGTACCCGTCCGGGCTGGATGTTGACGTCGTGACTCCAGCCGATGGAAACAATGTCTCTCGGTCCAGACTTCGGTATCGTTGGTTTCAACCCCCAAACCGTGGGCTTATATTCGATTGTGCCGTCCATCCAAGCCAGTGCCTTTTGCAGCCAATCGGGGCGGAGAAAACCTACATCAGAGTTGAGCAGCAAAATGAATTCTGAATCAGCTCGGATATTCTTTACTCCAATATTATTGCCGCCCGAAAAAAAATGGTTTACCGGCTCCAGGACTAAAGTGTCGATGCGCCCTTCGGCGTGATGTTGTTTTAGTGCCTCGACAGAGTCTGAGTCACTGCCGTTATCTACGACGACGACTTCGTAATCAACTCCTTCAGTAATCTTGAGGGTTGTGAGACAAACGTTGATTACTTCGGGACTATTGTAGTTGAGAATTATAATCGAAACCGTCATACTGTATCCCTTGTAAACACCACAAGTTCCTTTCCGATTATACGCATTTTAAAACCATACTCTTTGGACACAGTTTCCACCCAGCGACAACATTCTACATCAGCCTGGTTCGCTATGTCTATGATGACGAGAGGACTCCGCAGGTCGAAGACTCGTCGATACGCTGCGACGCCTGCCTCCGTCTCCCTCGATGGGCTAACCTCCCAGTCTTGACCGATGACGAGAGCATGAGAGCCGACTTCCGCTTCTAATACTTTAATGAGATCCCAGTAAGGACCAACAGTTTTGTATCCACCATAAGTTTCTCCGATGAAAGGGGTCTCCGAGAGTCCCCATGGTGGGCCACCCAGGATAAGGGGTCTACCCTGATAGTCGGTAGCGACATAGCACAGATCCTCGCAGGGGAAAAGTTCCGAGAGATGACCGTAGTCGACAAATGGTTGTGCTTCGTCTTGAACCACAAAGAATAGGTTCGCCTTATTCATCCCGACAAGCTCATAGCCTTTGTCATGAGCTAGATCTACAAGCGCCAAAGCGGAAGCGCCGAACGACTCTCTGGGATTTTTCTGCCTAACAGAGAACTGGGGCGGAATCGATTGGTTATATTCGATGCAAATTACCCGGGGTCGGATGTCCATCGCTGCCCAAATATCGTAGTCCAGACCGTCCACATCGATCGAGATAAGGTCCACCTCAGCAAATACATATTGCGCCAAAATATTGTCAATAGACTCCGGTCCTGTTGGTGTCAAATAGGTGTTGACAGAAATACAGTTCGGATGCCAGAGCAATGTTTCTTTGAGGGCGGCGTAACAATCGGTGTCCCCTTCTACCAGAAGCGCCGTCCATCCCTGTTCCCAGAGTTTGCGGGTATTAGAGCATGACGATCCATCCGCTGCCCCGAACTCCACACAGCGTCGGGTGCCTTCCCCTATGATGCCGAAAATATGCTCGATCATCCCATCTTCACCGAACTGCGAGTAAGTGTCGCTGGCGAAATCAGTCAACCGCATGGGGCGTCAGCCTCACAATGTCGTCTCGCAGTTCGTAGTCATACCCGTAAGACTTGGCCACATCTTCGATCCACTCGCAGCTTGGGTAATCAGCATAATGCGGTTCATCATTATGTTCCGGTTGCCCATCAAATATTCGGGCGTCGTCGATCAGAATCACATGCCGCCGATCATCGGTGAATATTGCTTCCAGCTCCTTGACGATAGGCGTGTCGAACTCTCCTCGCCCAGTCCCGGGGCCGCTATGATGTCCGTCGAGCCACAGTAGAGCCGGGCCTCGCACGATATTGAGAATGTTGGGCAGCACGTAGGACGAGTCGCCCGGCAAAACACGCACCTGAGGAAGATCTTTGAACCGTTCCGAGGCAGCGGTATACAGTTTTTCGTCCAACTCGATTGTATACAGGTCGACAAAATGGTCTTTCAAAGCCCACGGAGTGTCACCGGTGTTCGTGCCTGTCTCGATGAAAATTTCCAGTCGATACTTTTTGCCGTATTCCAAGAGCACAGCTCGTCGTTCTTCGGCGGACATGTAGCGCAAACTATTCTCCTAGCGGGGCGAGAGGTGAGCGTTGCAGATAATCGGTGTTGCAGGCGTGCGATTGTACACTCTTCGTGCGGAAATCGGCGTTGGGGTTGGCATGATTATAGATCAACAACACCTCTTCGATACACTTGTATTTCCCGTCAGCCAACTCTAACGCTGCCGTCATAAAGACGTAGTCAGTACCGTGGAGGTACCAGGATCCGTCACTCCACTTGAAATTCGACTCAGGCATGGCGTAGAAGACTTTTGCTTTCATAGTCCGAAGGTGGTTGAACCCGGTATGCCCACCCCGGATCGCTTCCCGGTAGGATCGGTTCTGTACTACCTTATCAGGGAACGGTCGGGCGGGGGTAGAGGTGCCCATATCCGGCACCGGTATATATGATCCGTAAGTTACGAGCGTTCCGTCAGCATAATACTTTCGCAGCTGCTCCAAAACCTTAGGATGGGCCAACTTGTCGCCGTCGAGGTCGAGAAAGACGATGACATCCTCAGGTGCGGGGCTCAACATGTGAATGCCTTCGTACTGATTTCTGGGGGTTCCGAGGTTGATCTCGTTGATCCGGTAATGCCACCGTTTATCTCTACTTTCGCACCACTTCACGATTTTCTCAGCCTGACGGGGGTCCGTGGAGGCGTCGTCGATGATCATGATTTCCCAGTCGGGGATGGACTGTTCTTCCACGGACGCCAAGGTCCATTCAAGATAGTTAGAGCATTGCCACCCCGCCGATATAATTTTAAAGCTCACCGGAATGATTCCTGCAAAAAAGAGCATCTCCCCAACGAGCTGGGGTCCATCGGGTCTCTACCCTAGTAAAACCAAAAAGTAACTCGTCTAACTCTCCCACTAAAGCACATCCCTCATACACAAAATCGTCGTTAACTTCTGTGTACACATAATCGATGCCGCCCAAAAGTTTTGATGCTCCTTTGAGGGCTAGAAGCTCAGCGCCTTGCAGATCCATACAGAGCATGTTCACGCCTGTGATGTGATGCTCTTTCACTAATGAGTCGAGAGTGCGAGTTTCCAATTTTAAATCGCCAACAAATATCGTGTCAGGGGAGCTGTCCAGGTGAAGTTGTCCGAAGGGAAACACGCTGCTCGACATGCCGTCATAGTTGCTCACATGAAAGATGCGCTGTCCGTAATCTTGGTTAGTTACTAATGCATTGATCAAATGATGAGTCGGATATGGGGCAAGGAGACCTTGTAGTTTTCCCATCACGCCGGGGTTCCCTTCGATCCACCAAACGTTATCGGTATATCGTGAGTAAACCTCAGCCTCTTCCCCGAGGTGGGCTCCTACGTGGACAATACCGGTGATATTGAGGTTAAAGTCTCGGACGAGATCAGGCAATTCAAGGAGCATGTGGCAGTTTTCTCCAGTCGGGCGGGAACATCAGGTCGGTATTTATGTACGGCAGACGAGGTCCGAAGAACGGGTCTGGAAAAATGATTTGTGGCCCATCAACACCAGACAGAAACGCCGCCCAATAAGAGTAGCTACTGTTGGACATAATAAAGGCGTCGCCTCGCTCCATAGCCGTAAGATCGATCCAATCCTCAATCGGTGCCGTGAAATACTCGGGTTCATGTTCTTTGGCTCTGGAACTACCACCCACAAAATAGAAGGCATCGAGATCAGCGAATTCTTGTCGGCACCAAGGAATGTCATCGGAGAATATGGCAAGGCTCTCGTGTTCTAGCAGCGTCAGCGCTTCCCGGTAATAACTACTGGGGCGCAGGGGATGAAAGCCCTCTTCCCCCCGAAGGTAAGAGGTCGCATTATCGCCCCGCCGCACATGCATGACCAGAAGCGGCCCGGGGAGATTCAGGTAGTCTTGATGCTTGTGGACCTCGATCTGAGCTTCCACTGACGGCTGTAATGCTGCAAAGACGATATCTTTCACGTCCCGCCACAGCCCGTAGTCCTGAAGATAAACTTTGGCCCGCTCATCCATATGGGGGACATAATTGGTGGCATCTTCTCCGTACGGATCGTCAACAAACCAGTCTTCGGGGATAGAGAAAAACGGTTCATAATCCCACTGAGGGAAACACCACGACTCGCCGAGAGCGGTTGCGATACCGATAGTGCTCGCTATCTGGTGCAGCTGATTCCCGAGTCTCCCCGCCAGGCCCAGCTGACGGAACGTGATCATCCGAACCCCAGTCGGTGTATATTCCGTCCATACTTCGCTATGCCAAAGCAATCTATCACATGCGTTTCGCCGTAGTCGATGGCAGCGAATTCGGGCCATGCAGTCGTGATCACAACAACATCGGCGTGAGCCAAAGCGGCGCCAATGGTCACTGCTTGACCAGGAAACACGGCCATTGGATCATAACCCTGGACCTTCGCCCCCCTCTGCTCCAAAGAGCCCATCAACGCTAAACCAACCGAAGCATCAGTGACGAATGTGTTCGGTTTGTAAGAGATTCCCAGCACCGCAACCTTTTTAGGACCAAAAGAGAGCGCCATACCTCTAAGACGTTGAACCTGTCGCTTGTTGACTCTGTTCGCTGCCCATACCATTTCATCAGGGAGGTTGCGAACGAACATTGCCCGTGACAGGGCTCGCAGATCTCGCGGAAGGCAGGGTCCGGCCGAGGCCGTTCCTTCCCGAAGGAGATCAGGACCGATGCGACGGTCCTGTCCGATGGCATCGCATACCGCTCGGGCCGAGGCACCTTTGAAGGCTTCACAGAGTTCGCTGATCATGTTGGCGAACGAAATCTTGACTGTTAAATAGCAGTTGATCGACAGTTTTGCGATCTCTGCATCGATTACGGATACCCGAACAATTTGTGGGTACACCAAGTACGTGTGGTAGATAAAGCTCAGTACTGTCCCAGCCCGCCGATTTGCTTCGCCGATCAGCAGGAAATCGGGGCTCTTCATGTTGGCGATGATGGACCCGAGGGCAACGAATTCTGGTGAGTAGGCATAATTGAGGTGCACCCCGATTTCTCTTCCAGAGTGTGCCTCCAAGGCGGGAATGATTATGTCGGTTGACGCTCCCGGCATTACGGTGGAAACAAGGACAACGGTATGTTCGGCTACTTTTCCGGCGATCCCTTCGCCGATGCTGGCTATCGCTTGGAGCACGAACTCGTTAGAGAATTCATCATTCTGATTAGAAGGAGTAGGGACGACAATAAACGACACTTCGGTGTCTCGGGCTGCGCCAGCGACATCGGTAGTAAATTGTAGTTTGGTGCGGGCCAGGAGATCATCCAAGTCGGGTTCCACCGACGCATAGGTGCCGGTACGGAGCGCTTCGATGAGCGTATCGTTAACGTCTGTAACGATTACTTCATGCCCAGCCTCAGCGAGAACTCCCCCCAGGGGTAGTCCCAATTTTCCGGCTCCAATAATACTTAGTTTCACGTCCGCAGTATATCATAATTTTATCGAAGGCGCTCATCGTGCCAGTCGTAGGGGATTCGATACTCCTTATCGAAAAGGGCTCTGTTCTTCGACTCCTGCGGGGTCCCGAATTCATCATCACCCCGAGGATGCCACAAATGTAACGCTCGACCGTTAGTGCGACGATGAGGACCAATACAGTGGTCCATTTTAATCATGAAGGCTAAATCCTCCCATCCCCATCCGTCGAATCGTTCGTCGTAGCCACCGATTTTGCGGCAGTCCTCAGTCCTTGCCAGGAGAAGCCCGGCCCAGGAATGGATTTTGTGATCCCATTGCGGATCCATAATTGGGTCCATAGGATTGTCCAAGATACTGTTGGTGCAGTCCTCGGTAAGGTTATAGTAGTCGGTGTGTCCGTACGGGATTACCCAGGGGGCTCCCCCGTCGAGCAGATTGAGCCCCAGGTTGACCGGCATCGCTTCGCAGGCAGTGTCTCCGTCGGCGATCAGGACATATTCTGTGTCAACCTGTGCTAATCCGATATTACGTGCCTTTGCCCGGTTGAACGGTTCCGAGTCATCGGTGCCGATGACGATCTTCAGCTCGTTCTCGTCCCAAAAGCCGAGGTATCGGTCCAGTGTCCACTCCAGGAGTTGTCTCCGTCGCTGCGAAAGGACGCTAGAGACGGGAACCATTACAGTAAACTGAATCACTTTTCCCGCCTCTTAGATATATCTGTGCTGCCGGAGCGTGTCGGCATGCTGAGCATACTCCTGCTGTAGTTGGTGATAAATCTGGCCATGCAACATCGACTGACTGTTCCGGCCATTGGGCATGACATTCACAATATACACTGCGTCAGGCACTCGTTTTACAGAAGCGCCACTTATAATCAAACGGATCCAGCAGTCCCAGTCTTCGAGGCAAGGCAATTCACGGAACCCGCCGATATGAAGAAAATCGGTACGACATACGGCACTCCCGATCACCAAATAGTTCCTCTGGTACAGATTTGCTTGGGGGATCAGCAGCGGGAAATCGTCGAGGACACCGTCAACCCTGCCCTGTGTGGAGGGCTGCAGGATGGCGTCGAAAGGCCAGTTCGGGTCGATCGCTGCCGCCATCGCTTCCGTATAGCCTGAGGCCAAGTCGTCGTCGGCGTCGAGAAAAACCACGTAGTCGGTGTCGATGTAGAGCGCCCCAATGTTGCGGGCTTCCGACAGGGTCGAGCCGTGAACATGAATGCAGTTCACGCCTTCGTCGATCTTTTTTTGCGCCAGCTTGTCGCCCCGAATACTCCACTCACGAGATCCGAACGTTGCTACAACGACTCCGACAGTCCACGCCACCATATCGGCTCCGGCCCTTCCCATAGCTCCAATTCGGCCATTCTCAGGATGGAATCGATATGGGCCTGACTATGGGAGTTCGCAATCAATTTGTAGCGCTCATATTTTTCTAGCCTGTCTTCGGGGAACAGGTAGCCGAAGTGGAGGATAACGTCGTTGGTGTCAAGTATCTTGCAACCATTGTAGTCTGAAGGCACAGATCCACCGCCCATTACGCCCGTCTTAAATGTAGCGTTGCGATGATATCGCACCATGCGGATGTTCCTGTTCTTGTTCCAAAAACCATCTTTTCTCACATAGAGATGACGACCGTTCTCCATGCTATCAGCAAACCATACTTCTGGCATCTTGAACCGTATGGCGTCCGCCCCGATACTTCTGGCGTCGTCTCCGATTTGCTGTACACCCCATTGCGGCATGTAATATTCGTCGGCGTCGAGCAGGAGGAGCCAATCGTCTTCTTTTAGCTCCAGACAGTCACCGACGGCTTTCCAGGCCCAGCCCCGAAAGGCCGCTTCATCTTCTAGGAACGACGGTACGTCGTCCGGTCGCCGCACCACCCACTCGGCGTACTTGTTACAGATGCGTGCCGTTTCGTCGGTCGACCCATCGTCGACTATAAACACATTCTCAATGAATGTCGAGTGCCATGCTAAGATTGAATCCAAGAATCGATGGGCCTCATTTTTTACGATAATTAGCGCAAACACTTCTTCCATAATTCCCCCATAAAGATGACTTGCAACTAATCATGTATAATCTCATGCCTATCGCAGAATCTTCGAAATTCGGCTTGCGATTCAGCAACACAGTGACGGTCGCCGTATCTGTTAATGGATACATGCCACTCATGGATACATTCAGCGCTGCCAAGGTAGAAGACTCCCCATCCGTGAGCATGGGCGTGGTAGCAGAGCATTGTATCCTCGTAGTAGAGCCAACATGCGTCCGGAAACGCACCCAAGGTCTGAGGATACTGTTCACGCCAAATATCGCAGTTCAATAGGTCGAGCCAGCATTCTCTTTTAACGAAGATGGCTGATCCTGCGACAGTTACAGCCGGGACGACGTCCCGGTATTGATCGCTCACCGGTTGTTGCCAGGCACGGTGCCTCGGCGCATCCAGAGTACCAAAGATTCCGGCGTGAGTCAACCGCCCAGCGGACGAATACTGCAGCGGTCCTGCAACGCCCCAATCGGGATTGTCGAGAAGTGCGGCAGTGGTTCTACTAATGGTCCCGTCGAGGAGTTCTACGTCGGCGTTGAAGAAGGCTAGCACGCTACCTTTGGCTTCTTGCGATGCGAGATTACAAGCCGCTGCATATCCGTCGTTCTCGGTCATTATAATGTAATTTCCGGGCACGTTGTCCCATCCAAACGGGCTCACAGGGTCCACATCAACCACAAACAGCTCAGTATCGTCTGGCGCAGTGGCCCGATAGGAGTCGACAAAGGTCTGCAACCGATCCGGCGTCCGATAATTAACCACCACAACGGTAGTGGCTATCATTACCAGCCGATCCGCTCATCGAACTTGTGGAGATCGTCCGGAGACATGCAGTGCTTGTTGCCCACTCGTCCATCGTAACCGATCGTGAGCCCCGCTTCCCTCCACTTTTCGGCGATTCCAAGATCCTCGCCCCGATAATTGTACTGGTAGTCGAAACCGTACGCTTTTGGGCTCATCAGCTTGATCGCCATCACTACGTCGACCGGGATCACGAACCGGGAATCGATTCGCTGATTGGACAGCTTACCGATAATCATATTCGACGGGGCATCGTTATGGTAACTCATGTAACACCGCCCGCCGACCACATCAAACGTCTGTGCCGACTCGACCAAGTTTTTTATACAGTTCGGGTGCAGCAACACGTCGGTGTCAACACTCAAAAAGTAGTCGGGGCCGATCCCTCTCGCCTTGCCCAACAGCCGGTTACGCAGCGCCACCATCCGATGATAGCGATCCTCAGCCCAATCCCGTTTATCCTCTATGCGGGGCTCATCGATGTATTCGACGTAGACATTGAGGTCGACTACTTGGAGGATTTCTTGGATTTTTGTGAACGTGGGATCGGTTTCTCCGCCGAGGAGGATGAAGGCGACTTCGGTTTCTTGGAACTCATTGAGGACTTTGACGCCGTGGAGGATGTGGTAGAACCACTCAGTGATGATCCATTCCCTACGGACACAGGGGGCTCCGACGAGGAGTCGCATACAGCTACCTTCTTCGTTGTCCGGTTTTCCCAACCAGGAAGGATGTTACCATATTCCGTCTGTATAAGTTTAAAGGCGGGGGCGTCTATAAGGACGAGTGTTTCTTCTGGGAAGTATTTGGCAAACCGGCTCAACCGGGTCTTAGAGGCGGGGTCCATCCAACCCTTTATTTCCCACCATTCGTGGCGCCCATCAGGGAAGACAACGCGGAAATCGGGCAAGTAACGAGTCGTCCCTCGTTTCACCGGAAATTCGAATATTGTTGGTTCGAACTCCCACGAGAGAACAGTACCCTGAGTGATCAAATAGTTCAGATAGCGGGCACAATCCGACTCCCAGCTGGAGCGGAAGTAGGTGTCGCCAAGATCGGTTCTGCGTCCACCTTTTGACCGAGTGCGCTGCGTTCTGAATCCCGTTTGGCCCATTTGGTAGCATAATCGGACTGATCATCATTGTTTTAAACAGCTATCCAGTTGTTGGGAAGATAAACGGATTCATAGGATCTACGCCCATTTGATCGCACTTCTGGGCCAAGATGGTACCATACCAACTCAACGGTGGTACCAGCCAGATATTCGGACATGACAGGCATACCAAGCCGCCATCCCAAGAGGAGCATCACACCACGACCCAGCTGTTGGGCAGGCTAATCCAATGATCACCGGTCTCACCGCCCCATAAGACTTTGGCTCGCAGTTGACCAAACTTACGATGCCGAGAATATACAAGGTCAAAGTCAGATTCAGAGATAACGGAGACATCTCGTATAATTGTCTGATAAGTAATCATTATCTCAATCCAGCTTGGAAGCGATTTCTTTTTCGATGAGGCGAGTATATTTCTTCGCTACAGCCTCGACTTCTTTAATGGATGCCTGCAGCTTATCCCATTCAATCAGCATGTCGGCAGTGAGGGGCGTATCCAGCATTTCCATGTAGAGTCCCCGGATTCTCGCTGCAAGATCCGGACTAGTTTTCCGCCCAGTGAAACTAGGGAACGTGAAACCCCGCTCGTTGTCCGAAGTGTACGGGAACGTACTAGAGGACGCATATTGGAACGTAGTTGAGCTGGACGTACAAAAAATCTTGTTGTCATGGAAAAGGTCCATCACGATGCCGTTACGGTCACCTTCCCCAGTGCCGACAGCTGCATCATCCTCCGCTGTCATGCAACCCCTGCAGTTCTTCCACCATTCGTTCGTTCCCGTTGATCGCTTCCCGTATCCGAAACGACGACGCGATGGCCGAACGATCAATGTCATCCCGCACCTCAGTGAAAAAGATTTTGAAGGTTACCTCTAGTGTTTCGCCGACAGTGATCTGCAATCCGTGCGGTATCCATTCCTCAACAGAGTCGTACAGTTGTTCCATGCCGATTCTGACGAATTTCAGTACCGCTGCACGCTCCACGTCCGAGAGTCCGTTGGACCACGAATCGACCCCTTTGTCTCGGTCCGCCTGCCAATCGGCGCGGGTCAGCCACACCTCTCTGGGTGTGGTACGCACCGCTTTCGCCGTGAATTCCATTTTTACAACTCCTCATCTAGGAAAGCGAGCGGATCATCGTCATCGTCAGAGTCCTTGATTTTATCCATGATCCGGTCATACTTCAACTCTTTAGTAGTCGGCACGATCGTATCGAACTCACGTTCTTGACGGTACCGTGCCTCGTTTATTACCCGGTCCGAAAAGGCTACATCGCCCGGACGAAACGAGGCGAACAGGATCAACGAAACCTCACCGGACGATAGCATATCTTTTAGCGATTCGTCGGCTTCTAGTTTCGCTGCCACTTCCGGGTCGACCATAGTGGGGGAGGCCACTGCGACCTGCTCTACGTACAGCCCGATTTTTTCGGTGCGGCCCCGAAGTTTCTCGACCAACTCTGTGATTTCAGCATCCATAGGGCGATACCTTACTCTCTTGTCGCTGCAGCGTCAACCAGCAATTGTGACGTAGCACCAATTTTTTGGGGTGGGCAGATGGGTGAGTCGAGTGAATTCGCCGCAGGGTTCGGTCACCCAGATGCCGATCGGGCCGAAATTGGCACCGAACCCGTAAGCGGAGGCCAGAAAGATAGCGAAGGGTTCGTCGTGTTCCATACGAACTCATCGACCACTCACTTCGCCGGATGCAACCCAATCTTCTTTCGCTGCAGACAGGAACTGTGTACGGTAGTCTCTTCTTCCCGTTTAATCGGTACTCCCGGGGTGATGGTTTGACCACACAGCGGACAGGTACTGAAGTACTTGGCCCGGAATACCGGCTTCATTGGCTTCTTAACCCGTTTCGGCCGGAGCGGCGGAGATTTACTCGGGCTATTTGCCTTAGGATACCTCGGCGCCGAAACCGGTCCATAGGTTCGCATCTTATTTTCCATGCGGACCCGATCCCAGTTCATCCTTGTCATCCCATATTCCCCTTCACACCGCCTGTGACGGCTCCACTATCTCAGCTGAGCCATGACCGTTTTACCCCGTAAGCCGAGAACGTGAACTTCCGGTTGATGTCGTGCCGGAGGGCCGCTCGGTCCTTCCGTAGGGGGGCTCCGCTTTCGCTTCGCTCTGAGCGCTCTGCCCCCCTACAACCCCCCGAGGTCGCAACCTTACGGTTGCTCTGTGCCTGCGGCGCCATTTTGATTATCGCTGCAGAGGTCATATTCCTCCGACCTGATCTGGTGTCCATGTCAGGCAGCATTGCCGGAACATTTTCCATCCTCTGGTACCGGCCAACGATCTTCTTCATCTGTTGGGGGTTGTATCGGGATTGCGTGTCGGTAACAACGACGGTGCCATCCGGCAATTTTTGCTTCACTGTCACTACTGAGTAGCGCTTTGACCTGGGCTGTTGTTTCATCTGGTCTCCCTGGTTTTGGGTGTGGGGGTCCCACTGGATTTCGAACTTTTTATAAAGTTGGGACAACTGAGCCGACTGAGCTTTCCAGGTGGCAGGTAAATTTGCGGGTTAGGCAGTCCTGGCTCACCAGTCGAGTTGTCCAACGTTGTTAAACGAGCAGGATTATATCATAATTTTATAAGAGTCCGGAATTTCTTGCATCTGCAGCGATAAATGTGCTACAGTACGGGAGGACAGAGAGGATCGAGATGTTCCGAAGTGAGATGGTGGCCCGAATCGTTGCAGATACCGGGCTCGACACCTACGCCGTTGATTGCACACTGCAGGCTCTGCTCGCTCTTGCAGCGGAAGAGCTGACCCTCGGCAACCCGGTACGACTGACTGGGTTCGGGAAATTTGAGATCATCCAGCGCAAACAAACTCGCCGCCGAAATCCAAAAACTGGTGACGTGCTGACCGTGCCCGCACGGCTCGCCGTCAGCTTTCATCCATCGGCCAATCTGACCAAAAGATTGAACGAAAATGGCGCTGGAGACGGAGCGGCAAATTGAGTCGAGTGAAGGGTGCCCCACTGGATATCCATGCTCTTCACATCTGGATGTGGCGTACCAAAACTCGGGAAGGTTATCTGTCGGTCGGGATGTCCGAGTTGGCAGAAAACCTGGGGGTGGCATTATTTTCGGCCAACCGTTATCAGCGAATGATGGTGGCGCAAGGGCGGCTCAAGAAGCTCGCCCAAAATAAGTATATCGTAGTGGATCCAGAGAAATTTTTGTGGGAAGCGAAGGACATCGGTGGACGACGAAACCAAAAAGGCGGGACTTGGTTCAAGGATGCGGAGGGTAACGCCTCCCGTGCGGAACAGCGAGGAAAGAGCGCTGCAGGCGACACTGATTGAGGTCGAGTGTCAGGCGTGCGGATGGAAGGTGATTATCAGTGGAGCATATCAAGTGGGCCATTGTCGGTGCGGTGTCCGTGACTGGCGCCTTAACTCGGACCCTTCTGTCGAATGAGAGTTGTTACAGAGCGTTCGGTTGACGGAATCTGGAGATTGCGGTATGCGATAAACGATCCCAGGATTCCGAATACAGTCTCATGTTTTTCCGAAGACAGGTCGCCGGAGTTCGTCGGCGACCCGAGACATGAGGCTCTCCCGTCGAACTGGATCATCGTATGAATATTTTATGAGAGTTTGCTCCGGATAACCTCGTGGCTTCGTGCAACACTTGCAATATAAGACGAACAGCTAAAGGAGATGTTTAGCGTAGTTCGCAACGTTCGGTATCACAGAAGCGTTCGCCTTGGGCCTCCAAGGATTCCCGGCCGTAGAGCCGATCTAGGCTGATCGGTTTGATCTTCGCCATCATCGCCTCTGCAGTGAAAGCTTCGATCGGCTCATAGGGCGCTTGCCGATGCGATGTCCCTGCGTCTGTGATCGGCAGGAACGAAATACTTTTCAGTTGCCCGTCTTTGGCGGACAACACGTGCGCCACTTGGTCAACTTCGTGGGGCATGAATGAGATCGTAGCACTGACCTGGTTGTCCGCCCAATATCGCTGCGCCAGTACAGCGAGTTCTACTTTTTCCCAGATGGTGACATTGCGTTCGTCCCGCATGACCGGTCCCCGAGTGGGGAAGGATACTACGACGGTGTTGCTTGGGTCGTCGTAGCTCGGCTCGACATCGTACCCGGCATCTTTGAGCACGTCTACGATCGGGTCGAATATCGTGTAGCGGATTCGACGAATATAGTAGCCCGATTTGACCGGCCAATGCACTCCCGGCGTCACACCCGCCACAATGGATACTGTGCCGCTCGGTTTGATGCTGGTCTTCTTGATGGATTCCCGTACCGCCAGCCATTCAGAGTATTTTGTGTCTCGATGAACCAGAAAACTGTAACCGTCGTCCATCCACGTTTTGAGCTGCATCCAGCCCCGCTCTTCCACGAACTGGGCGAGCCCAGACATCGAGCATCCGATCCGACGATTGCGGGCCATGACCTCGTTTGTTTCTGGCCACGTTGTCGGTAACAGTGTAACGGCTTTGCCATAAAGGTAGGCCGCTTTAATCGTTTGTTTGAAATCGTCGAAGTCGTTATGAAGGTTCGGAAACATCTCTACTAATGTGCATACTTCCATGTGTTCAAGCGTCTGCTCAGCGCAAGGATTAGAACCTACGGTACGCCAATCTTTCCCGTCTGGAGGGTCAACCATTCTACCATATGACCTCGCCAATTCTAACCAAAACAGGCCGGGCTCTCCGTTAATCTTGATCGTTTCAACAAGATCAGAATACTCAATACCGGTCTCCGCGAAGACCGAATTATTCGAATTCCACGCCCAACCATCAGGTCCGGTTCGCTCGACGTTCTCTTCCAGTTCCCAATTTTTGATGTTCACGAAGTCTTTGTCGTCGGGGTCGCCGAACATGATCTGAGCGCTACGCCTAGTGCCACCGGCCTGTACTGCCTTGCCGATCTTGTTGATAATGTCGGTGATATCTCGGCTAGTGATATGGTCGCCCGCCCGATCTTCTAGTTGGGCACGGATCGATTCGTGGCAGTCGATCAAAGGTTGCGGACCCGACGCAAAACCACCGAACCGCTGCAGCGGAGAGCCAGCAGGCCGGATCAGATCATAGTTGTGTTCCAGACGTGGACGATTCTTAAAGAAAAATGATTCCAGAAGTTTGCCGACAGATTCGGCCCACCCTTCTCGGCTGTCTGGTACCGTAAATATCTCGGTGCGGTCGATGGGTTGGTTTAGAATGAGCCGACCCGCACCCCGAGTGTCGCTGCCACAATTATGGACCTGCATGCCGTTCGCATCGAACGTCTGGATGTCTGGAACCGACATGTCATAGGTTCGCATTTTTTCGTCCAAGGCGAGGACTTCAGTGACCGCTGCATGAAGACGCTGTTTGCTACGGTATGGCCTATCCTTTCCCATTGCGAGTAATCTCTCAGACTTCGGACCCTCCGAGAAGCCAATCATCTCCACAAACTTGGAGATTCCGTCTTTCCCGATTTGAAGATCCCAGGCTGGATTTGAAACGGTCACCTTCCCGAGAATTGTGGCTTCCACTTGTTCGGCTCGCTTGACCGTTATGTTGCTCCTTATTCCAAATCTTAACAGCATGCGTTGAACGACTTCCAATGTGTTTTGATTGCTTTGAGTGAGCTTCACAACTCTACCCTCGGGGCCGGAGTCGATGACTGATCCGTCTGCATCGAAGAGCCCTCGAAGGAACCCTATATGGAAATCAGCCCCCGTCCCTTCGACAGTGGGCTTGACATTTTTAGGAGTTTTAGACAGATAATCAAATACCCATGATCCTACCGAGTATATGTCGCAGTCTTTGTTTTTAGTACGCCAACCCCCAGCACAGTTGCGTCGGGGAACGTACTGACCGCTGATTTCGCACTGTCGCTTTATCCCTTCCATGTTGTGATCTTTGCGGTAAGCTGCGGCAAACGCTCGTCCCCCATCATCCAGCCACCCGTCCCCCAGTACGGCTCCGACCAGATAACCCTCATCAAAGGTGCCTGCGCCTCCCCAGATATACTCTCCGGCGTGACTCAGTGCGACTAGATCTCCCGGGAGTAGTGCTTGTGCTTCTTTCCAGATTGATTCACATCTGACTACATTGTTTGTTGAGCGTCGGTAGATTACTGTTTTTACCTGATGGTCGGGAGTCAGCTTAAGGCGAAAGCCTTCATTGGTCCGGATCTCTACAACGTTCTTTTCGCCGGTGAACCATGACCCCGTAGGGGAATGATGTTTCACTCCGTCGACGATGACATCACAAGCCCCACCGAGAGTCTCGATAGGTTTAGGACCATCGGAAGTCATAATTATAGAACCCTCGGCAAGACAACCAATGCCCCACATTGCCTGTTCCATCATTCGGATGAATGGACCGGTTGCTTCCCACGCTGAGTGTGTGGACAGTTTGGCGGTACTGATGAAGGAGCAATTTTGCAAACCGTTGGAGTGTCCTTCGCCGTGGACAAGGTCCGTCCCCATCATCCACAGACCCCGGCCAGGGGGCAACCATTTGAACGAATACATTCGTTCGTAGGCATCCTGCGCACTTTTGAGTGCTTTGAACTCATTCCATGGCGTGCGCTGGTGGGTGCAGTGATCCTTGAGTATGGAGTACATGCCGTTGATCACACGCTCACAAACATCGAACCACTGTTCCTTCGTCCCATCCCCCTTTTTGCGGGAATACTTACCAATAAAGGTCAGCTCTGACAGCGAATTGCCGCCCCCAATCCCAAACTTCCAATCTGGCTTGCCCTCCTTGTAGGTCTCGATAAAAGACTCGGGCAACCGGAAAGAAAGGTAGTCTGACACAGGCAAAGGCTCCTCTTTGAGCGACCTAACTATCATCGACAGAGATCGGTCGGGCTCACATGGTACCTCTGTTTATCCGTATAAACGGGCTCCCTACAGAAGGACTATACAGAGATCCTGTGTTAAGATGGAGGACATCAGTCTGATACGCGGGAGCCCGCGACGATAATATAATGACTGATTGGCGATAATGACCAAGCTCAGAGTGCTGCTGTACGATATCGAGAGTGGGCCTCTGTTGGCACACATATGGCATCCCACCGACCAGTATGTTACGCATGATCGTCTCATCCACGACAGTTTCTTGCTTACGTGGTCCGCTAAATGGCTCGGCGAAAAAACGATCACTTCCGGCTGCGTCACACCGCAAGAGGCGATAGACCAAAACGACAGCAGAATCGTATTTGAATTGGCTGAGATGATCCGGGAAGCCGATGTCGTTGTCGCTCACAATGGCGACAGATTCGATATACCTATGCTCAACAACCGGCTTCTGGTACTCGGTCTGACGCCGATCGGTCCTAAGAGGTCGATCGATACATGCAAGTTGGCCAAGAGAAACTTTCGGCTAGCGTACAACAAGTTGGATTATCTGGGCGAAATCCTCGGCCTCGGCAAGAAGCTCAAAACCGACTTCCAATTGTGGAAATCTTGTTATCACGGAGACCAGACTGCGCTGAACAAGATGCTAAAATATAATCGACGGGACGTCGTTCTCCTGGAACAAGTATACGAAGCGCTCATGCCCTACGTTACTGGCACACCAAGACTGGTGATCCCCGAATTCGATGGACAGCATGTCTGTCCCCACTGCGGCAGCGAACATCTGATGAAGCGAGGATTTCACCACACCAACGTCAGCCACTTCCAAAAGTGGTCGTGCAGTGACTGCACCAAATATTCTCGGTCCCGCAAATCGGAGCCGCAACACTTCTCAGTAGCGCCCCTCTAAATTTTAGTGTTGAGTTCGTTCATGGACACAGTCTCGTTCATCCGCACCAGAATTAGGACAGCATTAGAGTATGACACTCCGCAATGGATCAGCAGCTACGATGTAGCGAGCGAATTAGGCGCAGACTTGACCTACGTACAGCATTGTTTAAGAGAAGCAGATGACGTAGAGCGGTTTGCATATAATGATGGGTTTTATATGGCCTATCCTGGTGCTCATTTGGTATTACAGAAGGGCACCAGGAGTGCTATAATGACAATTCCTACACGACCTTCGTGTCCCTGCTGTTATCTGACAGTAACCACTATGGGGCTGTGCCCACTTGATTAACGACGAAAGGAAACGCTCATGAAGAACCAGTCATCGGGACGCAAAGAGAAGATCCCGATCGATAACCTTATCGACCCCGGACACCCAAACGCATGTCAGAGTATCGCTTTGACATTCGGCGGTTTGAGGGCGTCCGTGGCGAAACCTCGGTCGTGGCACTGCTGCCTCCGAGCCGGTCATGACGGTCCCCATGCCAGTAGGGGTGGACATCGGGCATGGTACTCGGATTTTTTTGGGCATTGTGTCCCATTCAGAGAGCAATGGCCCGAAAAAACAAACCTGAAGACTCTGGAACTGGTCGCTGAAGGAAAAGCCGATCCCTTCTGGCTTACCCCTTGAAGCTAAACATTTTCAGGTATCCGGGGGGGAAGTCAAAGCTCGTCAATCTGTTCCTTGACGACGTCCCCCCGGGTCCACTTTTTTGTGAACCGTTTTGCGGTGGCGCCAGTGTCAGTATCGCCGTAGCTCAACGAGATCCAGATCGTTTGATATGGTTGAACGATCTGGATTCGAAGATCGCTGCGTTCTGGCAACTGGTTGCTACCGGCAACGTTGATGCCTTATGTGATCGTATCCTCTCCACGACCGCTACTACCGATTTGTTCCGAGAACTGTCTACGGTCGACGACGCTTTCGCTGCGATCTACCTGAACCGGACTGCTTATAGCGGAAAGTCTCACACGTCGCCGGTCGGCGGATGGAATCAAACAGGAAAATGGAAGATCGATGCGGAGTGGCGGCAAGAATATCTTGTCCGGCAAATACAGGACACAACGGAACTCTTCCGTGACCGGCTCACGGTAACGCAGCTCGATTTCCGAGACGTCATCGATAAAGCCAGGATGGAAGACGCCTTTTTTTATGTCGACCCACCGTATTATATGCGGGGGAAGACGATGTATCAACACTATCTGACACAAAGCGATCACGAGAATTTGGCAGCATTGCTACATGAGGGGCACGATTGGCTTTTGTCCTATGACAACGCTCCAGAAATACACGAACTATACAAACGAGACTCGATTCGCCCGCTGAAGGCAACCTATTCTGCAGCGATCGGGAAGAACTTCACAGCTGAAGAGTTGATTATAAAGTCGGTGGGTCAGGCGTAAGCGGCAAGGTCTGCGATTGCCAACCACGTCCGCCTCGCGAGGTCGCTGTCGAAACGATCCGCTTCCGCCTGCGCCTGTAACTCATCGAACGTCAACCCCAACCCCGAGAGGCTATCCCGCACCGCGGATCTAACGTCGTCATCCGTGGCGACCTGGACCTTGGTTCGATTAGTCATTGAGGGGCCTTGTTGGCGCACTGCTCACCCTGTGGATGAGGTAAACATCGTGAGGAGTTGACAGTTCGAGGTTCACCGCTACGACCAGCGCTGCGCCGCCTGCCTGCCGAACGAGACCGCACACATCGATGAGCAGCTCATCTTCCGAGACAGGGATGATGACACGCTGCCCCTCACTGTTGACGGGCGCGCCAGAACAAACTTCTTCATCCGCAAAACAAGCGCCCGCCACCAGGCGGCCAACCGCTTGTCGGACCTTGGTTCGATTAGTCATTGAGGGGGCGACGTGCAACTTCGCACCAACGGCTCGCGAGTAGCGCTGCAGGGTGGAAAGCCGTGGATCGCTCTCACCAGCTTCGAGTTCGGACACTGCGGACTGGGTGGTCCCCATCTGACTCGCGACTTCGAGCTGCGTCATGCCTGCGATTTCTCGCGTGGCCGCTAGGTCATCAAGCAGCCTCGAACGGATTTGCTCATCGTCGGCTATGTCGGCAAAACTTGGATCGTGTGATTGATCGGCCATGAATGCCGCCAGGTCATCAAACTCGCATTCAGCCACGTATAGCACCATCTCCACGACAATCTCCGTGGGTACTTATCGGAGTAGCGGGAGACCGAATCGAACGGAACCTCTTCCCTTAAGCTCGATCGCCGAGTAGGGCGTGCCCATACACTATCCCGCCATGTTGAGCCTGATCCGGTTACGCTCCGGTCCTTCCCGAGTTAGAGTCGAGCGTGCAGCTACTACACTATTCAGGCATGGAGCCAGGGCGAGTAATGAACTCCTAGTCCCGCCGTACGGGGACCCTGGCATGGTCCTCGGCTGATGACCTGCACATCAAAGAGGGCTTTCCGCTACACGTTCCTTGATAGCGAATTCCCTGCCGAGGCTGGCTCCGGGGTGAAGATTCGAACTTCTACAAGCCTGCAACCGATTGGCCGCTTCTCCCCGGAATGTTTCTCTGATTATACCACTACAACCACCTCGCCTTGCAATGGTAGCTCAGAAAATCTTGGGCCGACATGCGACGGAGGCACGATCAGCGCCGTGTGCTCGTCCCCCAGATCGGGTTCTCTCACGAGGAGATAGGTGACCCGTTCCTTGTGGCATACGTCAGCCCATTCCAACAACTGATCTTCGCTGTCAACAGACAGCAGCACAATTGTGCTTGAATCTTTCAGCCAGTCTTCGACCACTTGGGGATACTCAGCTGAAATTTGAAAAGCGGCATGAGCTGATTGCGCCGCTTGAAGGCCGGGACCGATATCGGCCCTAGCTAGGATGTACATTTTCTCATGAGGTTCAGGTTTGCCCTACAATGTTTTCTGCCTTTCGGTTGTCGATGCTGTCTATTGTACTACCAGATCTATCGGCTGTCAAGGATTATTTTTTGAGCCCTTCACTCCCACATGCCAACCGCACCCCCAATCCCAATCCCACCCGTTGGCGGCACGAGCGCCCCGACATTTTTCGGCAACAGTGCGGATTCCGTAGCGGGCACGGATCCTCTTCGCTTCCCGCTTCGCTTCGTCCTGATTTTTCCAGACGATGCGCCCGCAGGTACTGCAGGGAAACCGCATGTGTCCGAGGCCAGCAGACTGGTACTTTGTTTTCATTGTCGGGCGTACTCTGAAATATCCACGATGGCCACGTTTTTCATCTGGGTCAAGACGGAGAAGCCTTGCACACTCTCGGCTAGCTCCTCCATCTCGTTGACCATTTTCCGAAGCGTCTTGACATCGGCGTCGATGGAAATGAGCTGCTTAGCGTTCATCCTCCTTCGTTTTCGGCTCAATTCAACAACTCCCGCCGAACTGTATAACAGATCTTGGTATGGATCTGGCAGACCCGACTCTCAGTAACGTGCAGTAAAGCACCGATCTCGGCCAGCGTCAAACCTTCATAGTAGTAGAGGGCCACGATCAGGCCTTCCCGCATCGGGAGCCCTTCGATCGCTGCAGCAACCTCGTTGACGACATATTCGATGCTGACGAAGTCCTCTGCCGTATCGAGTGCAGTAATGAAATACATCAGGCTGGTCCCATGCTGAGTCTCTTCGTCGCCTAGTCTCGCTTCAAGCGAAACTACGTTTCCGGAGTGGACGTTCATTAGTGTATCATTTGCCTCTTTAGCGGTCCAGCCTAGCCGATCGGCGGCACCGGCAGTGGAACGTCTCGGATCTTCCGAAAGTGCCGTCTCCAAGGTTCGCCCTCGGGATCTCACCGACCGGGGCACCCAGTCGAGGGATCGTAGCGAATCAACGATAGCGCCCCGGATTCGCTGCACCGCATAGGTCTCGAACTTGAACCCTTTATCGGGATCGAATTTTTCGATGGCATCGAACAGACCGAACAGACCGTACGAGTTCAAATCTTCCACGTCGACACTGGACGGCAATCCGTACGCCATCGTCTGCGCCACTTTTCGGACGGCAGGCATATAGTAGATGGCGATCTCATTACGATCAGCCTCTTTGGGGTCGTGTTTGTAGCGCTTCCATAACGCATCGATGTTCATTTCAGAAACGCACTACATTCTTGGGTTTGATGGCGTCATAGAACTCAGCGAACGTTGCAAACAGCGCCAGCGAGTTGCACCACGAGTCACACCGATCGTCTTCCAGCAGGGGGGCGTAGATGCCGTGACTAGGGCATACCTTGACGATGATATGAGAACTCCACTCCCTCGGTATCTTCGTCTCGGACAGACTTAAAGCAAGCAAAACAAACTCCTGGTATTGATGATTCTCGAAATTTTATTTCCCCGCACTCTAAGCAACTCGGCTCTTCATCAAACAGGGGCATATCACGCACTGTAAAATCCCTAATAGATCGCAGAATCGAAAAGGTGAAACCAATTCCTGGGGAAGAAACTGGCTAGGCACTCCCACTCATTACTGGCCTTCTCCTCGATGCAGTCGAGGAAGGCATCTTCATCATTGGCGGACCAGAAGCCCGTTTCAGGCTGTCCTAGCATCGACTGACAGAAGATCACATCCGGGCTCCGTTGCCCAATATTAAATCCACTCCAATGACCCACGACCAAATAGTGTAGCACCATTTAATTATCGGGAAAGGGGCATAAAAAAAGGAGACCCGGGGCGACCCGGGTCTCCTTTTTTGTTGAGTTATTTGTTGCTAGGCGAAACCTTTGTATTTCCCTATGGTCCGATCCCGTTTCTTGACCGACCCGTACTTGTGGTGTCCGTACTTGTTGTATTCCTGTTTCAGGATGAAAGCCACCGCTTCGTTGCGCTGATATGCGATCCCCGATTGGGAGTCCAGTTCCGCCCCTTTGGTGAGGATGAGGTGCGGCGTGTAGTTGTCCGCTAGACCCTTCTTGAACGAATCGACCATGTCGTCCCATACGATGATCCGCTCATAGAAATGAAGGAACATGCCGACGCCCGCCATGAACCGTTTATCCCACGCCAGCTTATGTGGATACCACACGGTCTTGATCAACGTCAGGGTGTCTTGCACCAAGGGAACCCCGCCCCGCTTCTCGATTTGCAGAAGCGTTCCAGTTGCACCGATCGACTCATCGCTCCGAGTCTTGGAGATTTTCAGCCCGAGATCGGTGATGATCTCGTTGATCTGTGCGTGCACTTGGCTGCCTGCGACAAGGGCGCCGTTGAAGGCTTCCACCGAAGTGTGAAGTTTGCGGTAGTTGTTGACCGCTCCCCACATCCAGGCTTCCTCGGGCAGTTCCAGGTTCTCGACGAGCTGCACCGGAACCCGGTTCATCCCTTTGAGCACTGCGGCGGTGAGACGGTGCTGTCCATCCACGCAGTACAGTATGCCCCGCCTGCGAGACACGAACGGAACCCCGAACAGCCTCTCGTCGAAACCTTTCACGATCCGATCAACTCGTGGCTGATCGAGGATTCTCTGGTAACTCAGGTCTACGATCACGTCCCGAGGGTCGACGTAGATTACATTGGGGAAGCTTCCCGTTACTGTTGACACTTGATACCTCCAAAGGTTGCTTGGTCACTCAGTGATGTAAGGATAGCACGCAAAAATCAATCCGTCAACAGTAGGAGCTAATTCATGAAAATTATTGCTCGACAAGAGCACGTATGTCTCGGACTTGGGCGTCCGATCGGTGACACAGTTTACCGATTCGTTCCGTTCGGTTCGAAACTGGGAAGCCTGCCGGAAGGTACGGTCGTCGAATGCGAACAGTGCGGGACTACATGGGTTGCCGAGCGGCTACCGGAAACCGGTTGGATGGCGCCGTTTTACCGCCCTGAAACGAAGCGCGAAAAAAAGAAGCGGCTCAATCGTAGTGCGGATCAAAATTGACGAGTTGAAACCATGGACGGATACCAAAAAGATCACGGGTCTCGGAGGGCTCCCTGAGAGCCTTCTTGGCAGCGTTCAGTAAAATGGTCCGAATCGGATCAGTGATCGGTGAGTAGGCGGGAGGCCCCATCGGTTCACACAGTGCTACGACCATCTCGGCGAATTCCCGCAAGGCAGCTTCACTCATTGTCACATACTCCCAAATAGTTCTGCAACCAGGCTAGCGCCTCGGTCGCTGCAACCACATCGATCTTCCCACTGTCGGGGAGGATGATGATCAGAAATTCGTTGTGGCCGACCTGGACTTCGATCGCCTCGTGAAGATGTTTTAGCATCATGTGCTGCCGGTCAACAATAGGGTCGACTCGCAGCGCAATGATAGCGCCGGGGAGAATAGGGGGGAGTAAGGCAACGAACTCGACAATTTCCATGTCTGAGTTTCCGGGATACATGATCTTACATAACTTCGATGGTTTTAGGGTAATGTGAAGCCATTTCACGACGTTTCTTTATCTCCCGGATCGCTTCGACGCCCGCCCTCATCGCTTCGGTCTCCGTGGGAGCAGTCCCCTTGATGGGAACGCCCAGTTCGGCAGAGTTTCCGCTGTTCAAATGGACCTCACTGTCGCCGACATGCCAAGAGAAGGTTCCGTCCTTAAAATCGATACGTACGACCATACTATTGACTACGACTCTATTGGGACCGGACTGAAGTCACACTGCGATCCAGTTTTCGGGGAGCGACAACGACTGTTTGTTGTCTACCCACGAGGCTGAATAGGGTGCGTATAGCAATTTTTTTCCGGGCATGAACTGTAACGACGCCCATCCGTCGAAGATAAAAATCCAGCCGCCCGCAAAAAATGTCCGTACCGTAGGCGCAGAAAACGCCTCACTGGACATTCTTACCAGCCGTGGCAGGCAAGGAGCCCCACAGTTTGTGCAGAATGGATTCATCGAGATTACTATCAAACTCGAAGTCGTCACCCTCGGCGACATACCTGTTGAGCCAATCCACTTCCTGCTCCGTCAATGTGATAGCAGCCATTTCTTTCATGTTGATACTCCTTGGGTTGATGCCACTGTAGCATACTACAGTGGGCAATACTAGCCTGAAGAAGTCGTAATACCTCTACTGGCCAACACCAACCCGATAATCAAGACCAACAAGCCGAACACGCCAGTAATAATGCCGATGATATGCCCGGCCGAGGAGATCCCTTGACGGTGTTCGCTGCGAGTGTCTCTAGCTGCGCCACCCGCAGCGATGATACTGTTCATCGAGATTTCCAGGGCATTCATCCTGACCTTCACATCGTCGATCTTGCCGTTGATCGCATCCGTTGTCGACTGGAACAGTTCGCCGAGTTTCGTAATAGTTTCGGCCGTGGCCTTTTCGGACTTGTCGATGGCTTTTTGATTCGCTTCGTCTTGTTTGGCAGCGGCCTCCTTCTGAGCAGCGAACGCAGCGTCAACAGCGACCTTATTGTCACGAGATTCTCGTTCACTGCGAGTGTCCCGTTCTGAGAACTGCAGGGCTATGCTAACAAATTTTTCTAACACAACGGCGCTGAGGTTGGCGGTCTCTTTTTGTATATCCGTCGGCACTCGATTGACGGATTCGTTAAGCAAGCGAGTAGCGACATCGATGCCACGCAAACGTTCTTCAAGGACTTTGATTTGTCCGTTGACGTAGTCACGTTCGGCGCTGACCGCCCGTTCGACGGCAGCGTTAACCGCAGCTGTCGGATCCGGCTTATCCACCCCGGAAGCAGGAACCAAAATGGGTGTGAATTCAGAAGTGACAGAAGAAGCGACCATATCTCATATATCGGCGCCGGACCTGAGACAATCGAGCCGTTTGTCCTTATAAATCAAGCATTTGCTGCGTGTAAAAAATCATACCACGACCCAGTTCTTGGGGAGCCAGGCGGCGTTGTTCTCCATTGTGTAGCAATTAGGAGAATTTCTGTGGGGGAACTGAATCCACGCTCGCCCGTCACCCAGGAACACGCAGCCGCACGACTCTCGAAAGATTTCGATTTTCATTATACTATGATCCAATTATTCGGGAACCTCTCTACGTAGTCGACACTTTTATCAAACAATAAGGCAGCCCCGCAATTAGGAGAATTTCTTTGGGGGAACTGAATCCACACTCGCCCGTCACCCAGGAACACGCAGCCGCACGACTCTCGAAAGATTTCGATTTTCATTATACTATGATCCAATTATTCGGGCAAATGAACGAATCACGGTTGACGTTTCCTCTGGTCGGGCCAAGCCGACGTCGGACGGTGAATTGATGCTTGGCCCCCACTGAAGCTTGACACAGTGTGAATCGGTCTTTGCGGGTATGCCAATAGTCGAACGACACAAATATAAAGTTACCGATTCTCGCGGTTTGGTGGTGTCCGAATGTTTTTCGGCGGCGGCTCATACCACCACCCAGTTGTTGGGGCACTTATAAATGTTGTGACCATGCCCATACTGAACACAAACTGATGGCGATCCACGGTCCGTCGAATAGAGATGCCAGTCATGATCGTTCATGCCCCGCTCATGGTGAATACAATCCAGGTCCGGCCGACGCCCAACTCTTCGAGCCGGACTTACGATGATATTCATACCATCACCCAATTTTTGGGGCACTGAGAACTGGCGATGTCGGCCGCGCTAGTGCAGCATATTACGATGATCCATGGGAGGGACACCCGGGCGCTGTGGGGCCATAACTTATAAAAACCATCGCGGCCGAAATCTTGACCAATACCATCACAGTCATATTTGTGATGTTGCGGCCGAAAAGCACCACGATCGACCCTCATGTTCCCGTCATCAGCGTAAAGTCTCATCCCGCAATAGTACACTATTTTGGTCGAGGCGTCAATTGTTTTCCCAGTTCGCTTTCATCAGCACCGGGCAGTAGTTGTCGTGGCTGCAAAAAGCGTGGACCAGGCCCGGTTCGTCTTCATCTTCGACCAGTTCGATCTCGACATCGCAGATGCAGCCGTCTGACGTAACGTTGCGTCGGGCGTAGGCCGTAACCATGTCGTGGGTGTCTTGGTCCATTAGATCACTCTCCGTGGTCGATCCGTCACTCTACGTGCAAGTTGAAGTTGAAGTAGTGCTCGCTAGCGATTGCAACTTCAACTTACAGATCGTCGGGGATCGTATCGGGGATTGAGTCCAACTCGGCCAGCGCCTTCAGCACGATCTCACGGCCGTTAAGGCGGCGCTCGATCGCCCCCTTCTTCTCGGCCCGCTCCAACACCATGCTCAACGTACGAGTGCTCAGGCCCCCACTGTACCCCGCCCACAGCTCGTCGAGCATACTACGGGCAATCAGGCCTCGATATTCTTTGAGCGTCTCCACGGCCCACTGGGCGTGGGCAACGATCTTCAGGGAGCCGTCATCGGCGCCCGCCTTCGGCCTCGGCTTCACATATTGCTGCAGATCCTGATTCTCACCCAGATACTGCAAACCAAACGAGCCGTTATTTCGGGTAAATTTTTTGAACTGTGCCGGTAGTTGTTTTTCGGAATAGTTGTGTTTGTCGTGGAACAGGCCGAGGGTGCCGTCGAGCTGTTCACCCAAGATGAGCTGTGATCGTACAGCGGCACGCCACGCTGGTCCGCCGAGGGGGTTGCCTCGGCTGTTGGGGTGATGGATAACCAGGATGGGGGCGTCGAGTTTGCGGGCGATCCGTTTCAGGTTGTCGAACAGGCCCCGTACTTTTTCGGGGTTGCTCGGGCTAATCTGTTCGGCGACACACAGAGAAATGGCCGGGTCGATGATGATGAGCCCGTACTTTCCTTCCAGGGTGTCGAGCTGGCTCACCCTAAACGAGGTCGCTTCGGTTTTTACGACTAACAGGTTTTTGTTGCCGTCAGCGGCGCCGAAACGGGCGTCCCAGATGGCGAGGGAATCTTCCAGGGTAATGACACACGCTCGGGCGGGCGGGGAGCTGACTGTCTCTTCCGGCAGCGATATCCCCGTCGTTATTTTTGCGGCAATCTCGCAGGCCAGCACGCTTTTGCCGACCCCGCCGTCGCCGACCATTAGTGTGACGTCGCCGATGGGGAGGCGTCCGTTCCAGCGGCTTTCGACAGCTCGGGTCGTAGGGATATCGGAAAGGAGAGCGAAGTCGGGGCCGTATCGGACCGGGGACGGTCGAGGGGCTCGGTGCACCTGATAGTAGTGGGGGCTGTAGAAGACACCCATGAATTAAAACCCTTCTGAATCGTGTGTAGTCATAGGATTTCATCCTACCATACAAGACTTCGGCCGTCAAGCTTGCAGTTTTTTGGGGGGCATGCTAGAGTCGGTCCTGTGCACTACTCCTATGCCTACTTCCAGCAGGGACAGGTCTACATCGGATCTCGTTCCTTTACTCTGAACTCGTGGCCTGGCGACGAGTGGGCAGTCATCGAACTGGAGTCGAATCCCGGGAATTTACCCCAAAGTGAATTCACGATCGAAGCGAGTTGGCTGCCGAAGAGCTGGTACTGCGTTCAGCTATGAATTCTACGGTACAAAGTGCGAGTACTCCATACTTCGAACTTGGGATCAAACTTGGGATCAAACTTGAGATCCACGAGAATATATACTGCGACCTTTGCCACTCCTACGATTACTACTGTATGTCTCCAACTGCAGTGCGGCAGAAGCAGCATAATGCTACAATGTCTGAGGGGGAGTACATCCCAATGAACTGGATAATTGTCTAAAATGCGACCAATAGTAGTCGGAACCACACGTTACATCGGACGACCGGACGGGACCTATATTGAAGAATTCTACGGTCTGACAGTGTACGAACTGTTTGAGTCGTATAGCGGCGATTTGGGGATCGTGGAGAAATGTCCAAACACGCACGCTCGTGGTAGTCTCAGACTCCCTCACAGCTGGGTAATGGTATGATGAATTGCTACCGAATTGTTCTTGATGGCTGATTTCGACCGAGACTCGCGGTGACGGGGCGCAATCTGTCATCTCCTTTCATTAAAGTGAGGTATAAACTCACTTTAATGAGACGAACCAACTTCGAGGCGTTCTGGGTTGTAATAGCATCCCGGCTGTATATACCCCAAAGAACTGGGTAGTAGCATGAAAAAAGTACAGCGGTGAGTAACTCGATGGAATACGAGCGGCGAGTACGCAAGCGGATCTTTGACTATCTCCTTTACGATCTCCCGATCGCAGAATTCGTGGATTGGTTCGCTCAGGAGAGTCAGAACGCGATGGCCGCAGCACCCCTCTTCGACGACCTCACGGGCGAGGTCCGACTGCTGCTCAGTGAATACGCGCGTGGAGACCGCGACGAGACAAGTCTTCGCCACGAGTTGACCCGCCTCTCGAAGTCATCCTTGCAGAATCCCGATTCTGGGTTCATGGTATGAAGACACTCACTTCGGAGAATTCTATACCAAAGCTGGTACGGAATAAACTTATTAATGTACTCGGTGATGATGGACTTGACAAACGCACTGCGGGGCCAAAACAGGTACTCTTACCGGGATATGGCGATGACGAGAGAGATGACTCGTTGCGTCGGGTTCGTCGTGCACGCAGGGCGCCCGGTCGGCACCTGCTTCCTGATCCGCGTCCAAAGCGAGATGCGGCCCGGTGACGAGTCTTGGGATCACGGCTACTTGGTCACGGCTCGTCACTGCGTCCCGCCGGACTCGGTTCAGCTCGAAAAGGACCCGGCCGAGGTCTGGATGCCCAACGCTGACGGACTGCTCGTCAAGGGCTACCGACCCTCATGGTGGTACCGCGAGGACGACGAGGACGTGGCCATTGCCGCATGGGTGCCGAGCACCGATCCGACCGTATGGCAAGGGTTTCCGTTTTACGGGGGAACGGTGGTCGGCTCCGGCTCCAACATCCTCCTGGGTTCGGAGGTCTTGTACGTCGGACTTCTCGATCCCGTGCGCTCGATGCGCGATCGAGGGCAGCCGATGGTGCGAGTAGCGAACCTCGGCGCGACGAACGTCGCGATTGATTGGGACAACGGCAAGAGTCGGGCCAAGGAAGCGCATCTCATCGACTGTCGTTCTCGTGCCGGGTTCAGCGGGTCGCCGTGCTTCGCTCACACGGCCCACCCAGGCATGTTGCAGGGCGTGTTGCCGCCGGAGGCTGCTGACCAAGCGGCCGCCTTCAAGCTGGGGAGCACCTACCACTTCCACCAACTGATGGGGATGCTTGTGGCGTTCGGCGACGAGGCAGGGCTTGGTATCGTTCTGCCCCTAGACCGCATCCGAGAGATGCTCGCATGGGATGACTTGGTGAAGATGCGCCGACAGCACGATGAGCAGCGTGAGCAGACCGAGAGCACGGCCGAAAACGGCATCGAGAGCATCGCTGTGACGACGGGTGACGCTGACACCGAACCACACTCGGCGCTGACTGGCCGACCCGGTCCGGGTCCTGCGTGATACGCCATCGGCCGGGTTCAGGTACTTGCCCGACTTTGGCTGACTTCAAGGCGGAAACGCTACTCCGGGAGAACAAACTCCGCATTGATCTCAACCATATCCGCCGTGGACGCGGGGAACTTTCCAGCGCGGAAACCTGCCAGCGTGATGGGTCCCGCCGCATCCACTCGATCAGCGCCTTGGTATGCCCAAAGGTGATTAGCCCCCGTCGTGCTGAGGCTCATTTTCGTGATGCTGAATCCCGTCCGGGGCATCCTTATGAGCCGGATCCGGCTCTATGACCGGAGGGACTTCTTCGGGGACTTCTTCTTTAGGATTTTCGGGCACTTTACTTTCCTCCGATGTGCTGATGGGCCTCGTGGATAGTGTCGGCGTCTTCTTCTTCGATGTGAGTCAGTTCATCACTGGCGTCGGGCATGGCATGGATGAGCGCATCAAGCTTCGTATGGATCGCTGCAGAGTCCCGATTCTGGGTGTTCTGGATAACGAAGACCATGTTGAACGTAGAGCGGCGACTACGACGACGTTTGTGGTCCCGGTCACGACGCCCATCACATCAACGACACATCTACATACTACGACGAGTACTCGCCCATCTGCTCCATCGACTTTGGCGGTGACAGAATAATATGAGTAGTTCGAGTAAATCGTCGATTTCAAAACCAATTGGGTCGAACTCTCGCATTCCTTCAGAGCTGCCGCCAGCACCGCAAAACAAATCAAAGACTTTCACGCCTTTTTTTCGGCACTTTTACAGTACTTTTTAAACGCAGAAAAACCGAAGAAAAGAGAGTAAAACGGACCAAAACGACGCAAAAACTTGTAAAGAAGTTTTTTACCCATCTTTTCAGGCCCCATCACGTATGAG
>Ga0163152_10000473_pt1 | contig 70206 bp, 71 predicted proteins | sample OliLakLV19MP8IB2_FD_148635 | JGI IMG/M metagenome (GOLD analysis project Ga0163152, IMG submission 148635) | Freshwater microbial mat bacterial communities from Lake Vanda, McMurdo Dry Valleys, Antarctica - Oligotrophic Lake LV.19.MP8.IB-2 | ecosystem: Environmental > Aquatic > Freshwater >... | reverse complement strand
GCTGTTACCAGCTTTTGGATTGCTTTAATTGCTGCGTTGATTATTGGTCTTGTGAACTCCTTGGTCCGCCCCGTGCTTCAAGTCCTCGCGCTTCCAATCACGGTTCTGACGCTTGGTCTTTTTTCACTCATAGTGAACGCCGCTTGTTTTGGTCTTGCCGCGTGGCTTGTACCCGGTTTCTCGGTCGCTGGTTTTGGCCCAGCTTTCTGGGGAGCCCTCGCTCTTGCTATCTACGGTTGGTTGATTAACGTCCTTATTAGCGACAACCCCTAAGTCTTGACTTAGCCCCAAGACTCGGCTAATCTTGGCCCAACGATCGCAGTCCTGAGAAAGCAAGCCCGTCGCAAGACGGATAATGGCCACAAGCCACTTGCCGAGGCGCGCGCAACAAAGCCGATTTTTTCGGGTTTGAAGCCGACCGCAGGATATCGATTCTGCGGTCGTTTTTAATCCTAGTAGTTTCGACTATGCCTAAAACCCGTTCCCAAAAGTCCGAGGCCGTCGCCGAGCTTGCCACCGCCCTCAAAGGCGCCAAGTCCGCCGCCTTCTCCGACTATCAGGGGATGTCGGTGCAGAAGATTACGGCTCTTCGCAAGAAGATGCACGTCGAGGGTGTCGAGTACATCGTTGCCAAGAAAACCTTGCTGACGATTGCCGCCAAAGAAGCCGGTTTCGAGATCGACTTCAAAACCTTGCCGGGTATGCTCGGAATCGCCGTCGCGACGCAAGATGAGATGGCTCCGTCCAAACTCATCGGAGATGCCGGAAAAGATCAGCCAATCAAATTGGTCGGTGGAATCTTTGAAGGACAGGTTGTCGACCAGGACTATATCGTCAAGCTTTCACAGCTTCCGTCCAAGTCCCAGTTGCTCGGCCAACTTCTCAACGTCATCAACGGTCCGACAAGTGCTCTTGCTCGCCTTCTCAACGCCTACCGCGAACAGAAGGAAGCCGGAACACCTGCTCCTGCTCCAACTCCCGAAGCCGCTCCAGAAGCTGCCCCAGCCGCAGAAGCTCCCGCAACGGAAGCTCCTGCAGTACCGGAAGCCGCTCCTGCAAGCGACGCTCCAGCCGCCTAATCACTCCCAATTATCTAATGTATGTCTGAAATGAAACAGGTCGAAGTCCCGGCCAAATTCCAGGGCATCGTCGATTCCATCGAGAAGCTTACCGTCATGGAGCTCGCTGAGCTCGTGAAGCTTCTTGAGGACAAGTTTGGTGTCTCCGCTGCCGCTCCAGTCATGATGGCTGCCGCCGGTGCCGCCGCCGCTGAAGAGAAGTCGATGTTTAACGTCGAGCTCGCTGAAGCTGGTGGAAACAAGATCGCTGTTATTAAGGTCGTTCGTGAAATCACTGGTCTCGGCTTGAAGGAAGCCAAGGACATGACCGATGCCGCCCCTAAGGTGATCAAGGAAAACGTTCCAAAGGCCGAGGCCGAGGAAATCAAGAAGAAGATCGAGGAAGCGGGCGGCAAGTGCAACCTGAAATAATCGACAAAATAAAAACACTCCCAATCGGGAGTGTTTTTATTTACTTAGTTACACGCAGGCTTTGGATGATCTTGATTGCTTCCGTGTCCGAAAGAGCTCCAAGCGAACCAATCTGGTAGGAGAAATTTCTGCCAATCGCGTACCAGTAACTTGCGCCGCCTCCTGTCACCGATGTTTCCTCGTGAGAAATAACAGTGAGTCCGCTGATCGTACGCTGCCGGATATTTTTTACTGGATTTTCTTGATCGGAAGTACGTACGTTTAGTCCCTTCAGAATAGCATTCGTAGATGTAACCGGAAGTATTCTGATGAACGAGTCCTGATCTGACCCACCCTCGCTACCTACCAAGGGCCCGAATGCAACTCCATTCTCATCATCTCTGACGGTTGGTACCAGACAGCCATCTGTTTCAGCTACATCGTAAGGGAGCGTCATGCTTACCCCGGTCTTTTGATCTATGTAAGTCAAGTATTTATCCGAAACAGCCAAACCGGCTGTCATACATATGCGTTTAAAAGGTTTTTCTGGCTGAGCTGGAACTGTTTCTACGCTCTGAACTTTCGCTTGTAGATTCGCAACCTCCGCCTTCAACTCCTCAATCATTGCCTGTTCTTCCATCTGTTGTGTGTTATCTGATACCGACGTCCGCATCAATGTATTCACATCCACATTCCCAAAGATCGCACACACAAGTGCGACGGTACAAAGCACCAAAGTCCAAAACACCAGCCAATGGAAAAGAGGGTAGTAATGTTGGGATTTATTCTTTATCGCAACAGATTTTCTTTTTGTACTCATTGCTTTTATTTTTACAGGCATATTTAATCAGATTATAACATAAACCCGCCATCAGGCGGGTCTATTTACTTATTAGTCGTTCCTTACTCTACTTGAGTAACGGCTGCAGTCGAGCCATACGCTGGCAAGTTGAGGAGCGGCTGAATAGCTGTAGTGAAAGTGACAATGATCATAACCATCGTAGCCATCACCAAGGTCCAGAACGTAATCCACGCCGGAAGCGAAATGTCTGGTTTATCGGAACCATTCTTTTTCAAAGTACGTTTTCTTTTTGTTGCCATAGGATGATCCTATTATAGCACAACACCCGCTAGGCGGGTGTTGTTTTTTATGGTAAATCGGTTTGCCAAAGCCTGTTTCCATCAACAATGTAAATCTTTTTTCCAGCCTCATCACCTGAAACAGCGGTTGGCCCATTCCAATTGTCAGATACAAGTTGTGCAACCAGTCTTCCGTCCTTGCGATAGACGAGTACTCGTTTTCCTACGGGATCCGTCACGACAATACGATCCGTATCCGCCGCTGTCCAAACTCCAGACGCATTTACGAGTGGCGGATCAACGGTGACCGGTGACCAGCTTTCTTCCGCGCCAGAGAGATAGCGACGCAAGCTACCATCGCTCCAAGTGACATAGACATTCGAATCAATCGCCATACCGGTAGCCGTTGAAAGTGGATGTGAATTCTGTTTGAGATAAGCCGTCTCCTGCGCAACACCTCCTCCAACCGGCGCATACCGCCAAATCATGTTTGCGATCGTATCTAAGACGTAGAAGCGAGCACCGTAAAGGACAAGTTCGTCTGTACTAGAAGCCTTGGTTGTCCATGTTGTTGAAAGATACGCACCTGTCTTTGTATCAAACGAAAGCATCTTTTTATCTTCCGTAATCAGGTAAAGACCACTGTTTCCCGCGGCCACGGACGCAATCTTTGCCGTTCCATCAGGTAGTCGATAGCGCTTGGTCTCTATATTAAGCGGGTTCACTTCAACCAGCCCCTCGCCCGCCAAATCCATTACGTAGACCTTGCCGTCTTTGAAAGTAGGGGAGACAAATGACCCATCTGCTGCACCAAGCGCGGCAGCGGTGAGTTCAATCGGAGCAACACGTTGCTCGCGCTTGAGTTTAAGCGCCAAGTCCTGAAGTTCCTTGGCGAGGCCTTCCTTTGCTCCTTTACGTTCCGGTGTCTTTTCATCCAAACCATCTAAAAGCGTTTTAGATTCTTGCATCAAACTGCGCGTACGCTCTTCATTTCCATAGACCAAGTCACTTTCTGCGCGTGTCTTCTTGTCCGTGGCATCATCAAAGACGGCATTCCAAAGTTGTTGTTCCGCTTTATATTTTTGACGCGAGTAAAACCACGCGCCACTTCCGCCAATAAGCACAAGAATAGCAATCATCGCCAGCATGAGACGTTTACGATCGGCTGTCAGTGCATTCCCATGCCCCGCACTCATCCCGCGCATGCTCGCCATGGAAACAGGGTTTTTACTCGCGGCCGCCTTCGCAAAGCTCGCTTTACCTTTTTGTTTCGTAAAGTCCTTCGCTCTTGCCCAAAGCCCCACCAATGTCATGGCTGGTTTTGGTGGCGAGATCGATGGTGAGAGTATTTCCTCAGTTTTCTTTTCCTCCGAGTGCATTTTTTCAATGGAAGTCGTGCTTTTTGGCTCGATAGCTACCGGTGCGGATTGGGCACGGCTTGTAATCGCTACTTGTGAGACTACGACACCAGCAAAATCATCCGGTATTCCACGCCGTTCCAGGTCTTGCTTGATCTCAAGCGCAGCCGTAACAGGAGGCAGGCTCTTCAGTCGATCCGCAATCCCGATCTCGCTACGCAATCGTTCAAAATTATTTGTTCCGATAAAAAGGATGTCGCCTGTATTCAGATCGCCACACAAGATGGAAGCAAACGGCTTACGAGGATTGATCTCAGCTGGCATATCCAAAGAACCGAGCAAATCAAAACTACGATAGGTTCCGTCCGGCTGCTTCTGCAAAAAAATATTCGTCAGTTGTCCGATACCTGCAACACATACGCGCCCCTCCAAAACCTCGATGATAAAAAGATTTACTCGGTGCCAAGCAAGCTCGCTCGGTTCACGCTCTACAAATTCTGCAACGGCTTCATTAAGGCGCTCCACCAACTTCTCAAAACGCGCCATCGGATCCATACCCGTCCCAGAGAGCAGAGTACGTGTTTGTTCAGCGGCCGCATTCAGCGCATCAAGCAGTTGTTCATAGGCATATAGGGTGGATGCGATATCCGCCAAAAGAAGCAACGAAGGCCCCTTGCGACCCCCAGATTCCGAGTCATAACGAAATAAGCCTACGATCCGCTCATCAGCGGCCGCTTGGCTAACTTCTATTTCGGCGATACGCAGGGGATATTCCATGATATTTCCTCGCGAAAAGCGTGCAGGAACAGGTCGAGTATACGGTTATTTATCCGAGGCCGTCCAGCTCTGAAATGGCTCATCCCCCCTGTCTTGTCAAGCGATGTGTACTCGGGCATGCTTGGGGGTGCGTATGCTTGAACACTTATTTGGATCACGCACCCGGGTTAAGCTCCTTAGCCTTTTCCTCCGTCATCAAGACGAGCCGCTTTTTGTACGTGAAATTACCCGTCGAGTCGGCACACAGATCAACGCCGTACGACGCGAGCTTTCCAACCTTGTGAAGCTCGGGCTTATTATGGAGGTGGTTGAGGCGGAAGAGGTAAAAGGTAAGAAACAACCAGGGCTCAAGAAAAAATATTATAAGGTCAATCCGGAGTTCAAGCTTCTCCCGGAAATCTCCTCGCTTGTGATGCGGGCCCAGATTTTGCTCGAGGGTCGTCTTGATCAAGAGATTTTAAAATTGGGCGATGTTCGCTATCTTGCATTCCTTGGAGTATTCCTTGGCAAGGGCAAGGCGCCCGTCGATCTTTTTGTTGTAGGCACAGTCGACGATACAAAATTGAAAGCACTTGTTGCGGCATCGGAAAAGTCCCTAGGCTATGAAATTAATTTCACAACGATGTCGCCGGAAGAGTTCCGCTATCGCAAAGACATGACGGACAAGTTTTTATACGCCATTCTAGAATCTCCTAAGAATGTGGTTGTCGATCGCCTGAATGAACGTGACCATACGGCCTAACCGTTCCTATGGCCTGGCTCTTTCTCGATACACATGCCCCCGGTGAAGCTCGCTTTGCATGGTTTGAGAAGGATGCGCTGCCAAAACCCGTTCCCGTGGAAGGTAGAACCGTCAATGTCCTGCCAAAGCTCGCAAAATCGCTTGGCCCGAAAGGATTGAAGCGTATTGAGGGTGTTTGCGTAGTGTCTGGACCAGGTTCTTTTTCTTCTATTCGCGCCGGAGTTTTGCAGGCAAACATGATCGCTCGCTTACTCCGTGTTCCACTTGTAGGAATCACGGTCGATGAGGCAGGGGATTTACCCGTGCTCTCACACAAGCTTTTTGCCAAGCATCACTCGGTAAAACTTGCTGAGTACGTCGCCCCGATTTACGACAAAGAACCCAACATTACGATTCCTAAAAAACCATGAAACGCCCAACACTCAAACGGGTGCTGGAAATTATTCCCGGCGCGCTTGTCTGGACAACCTTGATTCTCTCGGTGGTCTTATCTTTTGTGAAGCCGCTTTGGATGGTGTACTTCATCATGGTGTTTGATTTGTATTGGTTGCTCCGCATTATCTATTTTATTCCGTTCCTGCTCTGGTCATGGTGGCAATATCGTCAGGCATTAAAACGTGATTGGCAAAAAGATGCTTCACGCCTCACGGGCTTTGATGAGGTCTATCATCTCGTTTTTCTCCCAACCTACAAAGAAGAACAAGGTGTTATTCGTGAAACGCTACATTCTCTCACACGCTGCTCCTATCCAGCCAAACGCATGCATGTGGTTTTGGCCGGAGAGGGTCGGGATCGTGAGAACTTCCAAGCCATCATGTCCGAGCTCGTCCCTCAATTCTCATCCCATTTCGCGAGCTTACAAACCACCGTTCACCCCGTCGGTTTACCCGATGAAATCCCAGGGAAAGGCTCCAACCTCAATTGGTCGGCAAATCAAGTCGTGCCAAAGCTTGTTGCAGATGGTCTTAATCCGGAAAAAACCATCGTCTCGTCTTTTGATGTCGATACCATTGTCCACCCACAGTATTTTTCTTGTTTGACTTGGTTCTACTTGACGGTCGCAGAGCCAACGCGCAGCTCCTATCAACCCGTCGCGCTCTACAATAATAATTTGTGGGAATCACCAGCCGCCGTACGCGTCGCCATGTTTGGTACAACATTTTGGTTGATGACCGAGCTCGCTCGCCCAGAAGGGATGATGACGTTCTCATCGCACTCCATGTCACTCCGCATGTTGATGGATGTGGGTTATTGGCAAAAAGACATCGTTTCAGAGGATTCGCGTATTTTCTTGCAAGGACTCATGAAATATCACGGGCGTTATCGCGTGACGCCAATCCATCTTCCCGTCTCGATGGATACCGTGATGACCGGAAAATATGTTCCTGCGCTCGTCGCGCTTTACAAGCAATTACGTCGTTGGGCTTGGGGCGTGGAAAACTTTCCTTTCATGGTCGAGGCTTTCATACGCGACAAGGAAATGCCACTCATGACCAAAATCGGATGGACATACAAACAGCTGGAAGGAATGTTCACTTGGGCTACAGCACCCCTCATTATCTTGGTGGTCGGTTATTTGCCATTTTGGGTTGCTCCAGAACAGTTCAGATCATTTGCGGTATTTCAGAACACCCCTTTTACACTCGAGTGGCTCATGCGTTTTTCCATGGTCGGTTTGTTTGTATCGGCCGGTCTCGCGCTCACCCTGCTCCCGCCACGCCCCAAGCATTACTCGCGTCCATACGCCGCCGCGATCTTTATGGTTCAATGGTTACTCTTGCCCGTAACCTTTGTGATCTTTGGTGCACTCCCAGCTATCGACGCTCAAACACGGCTCATGCTTGGCAAATATCTTGGTTTCAACGTCTCTCAGAAGCGTAAGGTTCCCTAAATATATGCCGATTGTGAAACGCGTGTCCCTACACATGTCTTCCGACGACCTCGGAACGCGTTTGCCGGTCTTACTTGAAAGTCTATTTGCGCAGACGGTCTCTGATTGGCAAGCGGTTATTGTCGATAATAGTGGTAACCGACCAACGCCATCCGAGCCGCCGATCTACGTCCTCCGTAATCCACGACCCCAAAGTCTGGCGCGTTCAATGAGTCAGGCGATAGAGCTCGCAACAGGTTCCGAGTTTTTTATTTTATGTAAAAGCGATCTTATTTTTGCACCGGACACACTCCAAAAAATGCTGGATGCTTTTGAAAAAGATGCTTCACTCGTTTATGCCTGGCCTTCTCTCGCTAAAGCAAGCTTTGATCCGGATTCTACGGAAGGGGAGTTGTTGTTTAGCAAGGATCGCGTGCAGTTGCGTCGGGAAGAAGACCTTTCTGCAAGCTGTGTGATGATTCGATCACAGGATCTCGGCGCACTTCGTCCAGACGCACGTTATTCTAATGACCTGGTGATGCAAGATTTTGTTTGGAAACTTGCGCAAACAGGCGCAAAAGGACGTCATCTTGAAGATGCCGTTATTTGGTTACAGCCGGGAGCAACACTTGCCAGCCCGCGCTTTTTGCGGTATTGGACGTGGGTATGGACCAGACGCGCAAGCCGCTCGTAACCTTTGTTACGGTCAACTACAAAACGCCTCACCACATTCGTCAACTGCTCAAAGGCGTGGGAGACGCGCGTTTTGCGTTTCCCTTTGAATATTTCCTTGTCGATAACGCATCGGGTGACGGAACGGTCGAGATGGTACGTGAGCGTTTTCCTTGGGTTACGGTGATCGCGAGTCCAAAAAATATCGGCTACGGAGCGGGAAATAATTTGGCGTTAGAGCAGGCGCGCGGTGAGTATGTCTTACTATTCAATCCTGACCTCACGGTTTTTCCTGGAGAAGTTGAATCGTGGATTGAGTGGATGTCTGCACGTCCAGAAGTCGGTATCAGCGGCCCACGTATTTTGAATCCGGACGGTAGTGACCAAGAGTCCTGTTATCGTTTTCCAAATCTGCTGACGCCAGTTTTGCGCAGAACGTTCATCGGTCGATTGCCAATCGCTCGCAAATCGCTCGACCGCTACACCATGAAAGACATGGATCGTGCGATAGAACAGGATGTCGATTGGGTACTTGGCGCGGCGATGTTGATTCGCAAAACCGTTCTTGATCGCATCGGTCATTTTGATCCGCGCTTTTTCATGTATTTTGAGGAAGCGGACATTTGTCGCCGCGCTTGGGGTCAGGGTTTACGCGTTACTTATGTTCCGGTTTCTCGCTTTATGCATTATCACGGTCGCGAGAGCCGCATCCGCTTTCCATGGGAGGTTGTCACCAACAAGTTAACCCGTGTTCATTTGGCGAGCGGTATCAAATATTTCTTAAAACACATCGGTTCCCCCGATCCTCGCACAAAACAGGTATAATCAAATCCATGGAACTCTCCATTGTGGGTTGGCCGTGGAAACGCGTCGCGCTTGGGATCGGAATCATCCTTATCGTCGCGCTCGTTATTGTTATCTCGCCCGTTATTTACGGCACGGTTGTTGCTGGTGGTGCGGCCGTTAGCTTGCAAGGGCATTTGCGTGGCGCCGTTGCCGACGCGGGTGTTCGGGATTTTTCTTTGGCAGAAACCAAGCTCGCTGCTGCAGAGCAAGACCTTGGAGCGATTCGCGGTGGTTTACGCGCCATGGGAAATTGGCGTGAAGCGCCATACTTGGGCTCACGTCTCAAGGCCTTGGAACAAGTTGAGCGTTCCGGATCTTCTGCTGTTTCCGGTTTTCGTGAAGTGCTTTCTGTTGTTGCTGATATTCAACAAGCCGTCGATGCAGCCGGAACCGTGTCTGGCGTAAACATCGACCAAAGTCGCTCCTACAAGGATTTAACCCGCGAGGAAAAACGCGCCTTGTTTGAAAACTTGGCCGCAGCCTTGCCACGCCTCCGTTTGGCACGGGAAAAGATTTCCATTGCCGCCGACGCTTGGGCGCGCGTTCCTCAAGATGAATTGTTTGCACCGATTCGTAACGCCATCGTCCCGATCGCAGACCAGCTTCCCGCGCTCGACACATCCATGGGGCAGGCACTTAGCCTCCTTGAATGGCTTGTTCCGCTCTCCGGCTTCCCAGATGAAAAAACCTATCTTGTCTTACTGCAAAACGCGGACGAGTTACGCCCAACCGGCGGCTTTATCGGAAATATTGGTCTGGTGACTGTCGATGCAGGTGACATTAAGAGCATCGAGTTTGAAGATGTTTACGCACTCGACAATCTGGTTGCCAACACTTGGAAGGATACGCCGCCAGCCGTAATGACGCGTGAACTCGGTATCAGTGCTTGGTTTTTGCGCGATTCCAACTGGTCGCCGGACTATCCGCAATCGGCTGCGCGGCTCATCGATGTCTATCAACGCGAGACGCAGCAGGGGAGAAATATCAATGTAACACTCGACGGCGTTATTGCGCTTCAGCCAGAATTCTTTCGTCGCATACTCCGGATGACAGGCCCGCTTACAGTAGAAGACCAGACATTCACCGCCGACGATTTTTTTGACCAATTGCAATTTGAAACGCAGGTCGGATTCCATCAGGAAGGCCGTCCCACGGAACAGCGTAAGGATATCGTGAAAAAGCTTGGCGATGTCTTGATCACGACGCTACTCAGCCTTCCGGCCAACCAATGGCCATCCCTGCTTAATGTCGCCACCGTTTCCCTTGAACAGGGCGATATGTTGGTTTACGCAAAAGATCCGTCCGTTCAGGAAATCCTTGATAGACGCAGTTGGAGCGGCCGTACCATCGGTACGGATGAGGATTATCTCTGGGTAATCGATGCTAATCTCGCCGCTCTTAAAACGGATGGCGTTATGGACAAGCGTGTATTTTACTCTGTTGATTTCACTGATCCTGAAGGCCCCGTTGCCACCGTACGTTTGCGTTACACAAATACCAATCGTGTCTTTGACTGGCGCTACACGCGTTACCGTAGCTACACGCGTGTGTATGTCCCAGAGGGTAGTGAGCTTCTTTCTTGGTCCGGTAGTTCCAAAAACCCCGATGTTTTCCGTGAACTTGGAAAACAAGTCTTTGGCGGCTTCTGGGTGATTGAACCAGGCGCCATTGCAGAAATGGTTTTTCGCTATCGTTTACCACCTCGTATTGCAAGCCTTGTAGAAGGGGAGAAGTATCGATTTATCGGCCAAAAACAGCCAGGCGCGGAACGGACATTGACCCTAGACCTCCGGTTCGGTAAAAACGTTCTACGAGCAACGCCCCCAGAAGATTCAGCAGACTTTGGCGATGATCGTTATCACTATGAAGGCGCGTGGGGCAAGACGGAATCCTTTGAAATCACGTTTTAGACCGTAGGGAGAGGCTTGCTCTTACCCTTCGTTCCCAGGCGACCCAATGGGTCGCCTCTACGTTATCTATGTTCGGAAAAAAAATTGGTATCGACCTCGGAACCACAACGGTTCTCGTCTATATTCCCAAGAAAGGTATTATCATCAACGAACCTTCCGTTGTGGCGATTTCTATTGCTGATAAAAAAGTCCTAGCAGTCGGAAAAGAAGCCAAGGATATGATCGGCCGTACGCCTGATACCATTGTGGCCAAGCGTCCACTCAAAGACGGCGTCATTGCGGACTATCGTACAACGGAAGCAATGCTAAGATATTTTATTAATAAAGCGCTCGGCGGTGTCCGCTTGTTCCGCCCAGAAGTCATGGTGGCTGTTCCTGGTGGGATTACTTCCACGGAACGACGTGCAGTGATCGACGCCACGATTTCCGCTGGGGCTCGTGCGGCTTACATTATCAAAGAGCCTGTTGTGGCTGCTATTGGTGCCGATATTCCGATCGGATCAGCTTCTGGTCACATGATTATCGATATCGGCGGCGGTACATCAGAAATCGCCGTTATTTCTCTTGGAGGAATCGTCGCCTCGTCATCTGTTCGTATCGGTGGCAACAAGCTCGATTCATCGATTCAAGAGCATGTGCGCCGCAAACACGGTCTCGCTGTCGGTGAGCGCACGGCAGAAGAAATTAAAATCAAGATCGGCTCGGCACTGTATCTGGAAGACAAGCTCGAGCTTGAAGTCAAAGGCCGCGACATGATTTCCGGCTTGCCGCGCATGGTGATCGTTACTTCTGATGACGTCACGGATGCGATTCAACATGAACTACAAGGAATCGTTGATTCGATCAAAGATGTCCTGCGTGCAACACCCCCAGAACTGTCTGCCGATGTCATGCAAAAAGGGATGGTGCTTTCCGGAGGCTCTTCCCAGCTCCGTAATTTGGATCGATTGTTCTCAGAAGCTACGGGCGTTCCAGCTTTTGTGGCAGACAACCCACAGCAATGCGTGGCTAAAGGGACGGGGATCGCACTCGAGAACCTTGAGCTCTACAAGCGCAGTGTGTTCTCGGCGTAAAACGTAAAAAGCCGCCTCCAGGATGGGGCGGCTTTTAGTTGCACTCACGCAGTCATGAGTGTGAGGTGAGGGATGGCTTGTTTGGAGAAGTAGATCTCCACCCAGCGTTCTCCCTGTCGACACTCGTAGACGACGCGTGCGCGTTTGGGCGCAACGCGTTTTACCACGGGCTCGTCTCTTGCGATGCACATGAAGCGAATCGCGATACCAAGCCCTCGTACTTGCCTCGCATTGAGGTAAGCAACCACGACTCGCGGTCTCGGAATCTCTTCCCGACGTACATGCTCGATGCAATGTAATACGTCGCATGTTGGGACATCGGTCTCAAAGCTTACGGCGTACTCCAGATACACGACGGGGCAATGTCCGATGCCCGCCAGACGATACAATTCTGGATTGTCATCGAGTACATCGATCGGATTGATGTCGAGAGCCTTGAGATGCTCCTCGAATTCACCGGTGGGAAGCGAGAAGTAGTACTCGCTGGCACGTCTTTCTCCAAGGAGTGATCGGATCAGGGTTTCGGGGCTCACGGTACCTCCATTCCGAGTGACTATAAAATCGTAGTTAAGAACTTTTGTCAACCAGTACTCGCTTGCTACTTGTTATGTGCTACGTGATACTCTATCTCCATGCTTATCGGAATTGAAGCGTCACGCGCTAACCGTCTCCAAAAGACCGGTGTTGAATGGTATGCCTATCGCCTGATCCAGGCACTCAAGCAAGATCCGCAAGCGGCACCTCACACGTGGATGCTCTATACCAATGCCGCGCTCTCACTCGGACTCGAGCGTTTGCCAGGAAACTGGTTTGAGCGCCGTCTAAACTGGCCACCCAAATATCTCTGGACACAAGCTCGTCTCTCACTCGAGATGCTGCGTAAACCTCCAGAAGTTCTGTTTGTTCCAGCGCATGTTCTGCCCCGATTTGCACCCAAGCGCTCCGTGGTGACGGTGCATGATGTTGGCTTTCATCGTTTTCCGGAACTGTATAAACCGCGCCAAGTTTCCTATCATGAGTGGTCAACGCGCGACATTGTAAAAGCTAATGCCAAAATCATTACAGTTTCAGAATTCTGCAAACGTGAAATCATGGAATGCTATGGCGTCGCTGCCGAGCGTATTACGGTTACGCCCCTAGGCGTCGATCACGATACGTATAAACCTGCATTGCAAAGCAATATCGATGCGATGCAAGCGCGTCTGCAAATCCCAGATCCGTATATCCTCTTCATTGGTCGACTGGAAGCCAAGAAGAATATTCTTATTTTGGTCGAGGCGTTCAAGCGACACAAAGCATCACGTGGTATCGGCGATCCGCTCAATCTTGTTCTCGCTGGACTACCCGGTGAAGGTTTTGATGCAATTGGCAAGGCTATCGCCGATTCTGGTTGCGAAGATTTTATTCATATCACTGGCTACATCTCAGAAGCGGACAAGGTCGCACTTCTCTCCGGTGCGCTCGCCTACATTCAACCTTCACTTTATGAGGGTTTCGGTTTGCCGCCGCTAGAAGCCATGGCTTGTGGCTGTCCGGTGATTTCTTCCAACGCCGCTTCACTTCCGGAAGTCGTTGGTGATGGAAACGCGCTATTTTTTGATCCTTTGGACGCGGAAAGTTTACGTATACATCTTGAAACCGTGCTCGACCAGCCGGAAGTACGCAACCGGTTGCGCGAGGCAGGGCTTTCCTGGGCTCCACGTTTCCGCTTTGACAAAACCGCCAGATTAACTTTGCAAACCCTCACCTCATGGTAGAATCCGCCATATGTTGGAGGATATAAAAGCTGGCTTACTGGAACTCGGGCTAAGCGACAAAGAAGCAGTCGTGTATTTAGCGATGCTGGAACTCGGCCCTTCTAGCGTGCAAGACATCGCTAAGCGCGCCGGGGTCAATCGTTCCACAACGTATGTGATGATCGAGGGTCTCAAAAAGCACGGTCTTGTCTCGACCTTTGAGAAAGGAAAGAAGATTGTATTCACCGCTGAGAATCCAGAAAAATTGATGGCGATCGTAAGCGAGCATATGGGCTTGCTAGAAGCCAAGCGCGATCGACTCTCACAAACTCTTCCACGTCTCATGGCGATTTTTAACGCCGTAGAAGACAAGCCTCGTGTCCGATTTTTTGAAGGTGATGCCGGGCTCGTAAGCATCCGTGAAGAAATCTCTTCTAGCAATGAACCGATCTGGGAGCTTTATGCCGTGGATGAGATGTTGATGGATTTGGTAAATATCGAACCGGAACATCGCATAGAAGGATCAAAAAAATTACGTGGACGTGCTCTGATAAGCGTGAAACCAGGATTTGAAGTTCCGTATTTTGATATAGACGGAATAGAGGTGCGTGAAATCGACTATAATAAACTTCCGTTCACGGGTGATCTAGGTATCGTAGGTTCTCGTGTCTATATTTTGTCACATCGCTCACGAGGTCTAGGTGTAATCATCGACAGTGCGGATATCGCGGAAGTCATGAAAGCACTTTATGAAATGGCTTGGAGTTGTGCCGTCGCGTGGTCACCGCCTCCGGATTGGGGAAAGAAAAAACTTACATAAAAACAATAACGCCCCGATGGTGATTCCATCGGGGCGTGAATTTTTTTCTCGAGTTGAAATGGCTAGTTCAGCCAGTACGCGCCGGGGCAGAGCGCGGGAAAAGAACGTTCGGGAGTGCGCAGACCACCAAGACCGGTCCAGAATGTGACCTTGAAAGGGGTCCAGGCAAACGCTGCCTTGTCGATTGAATCCGTCAGAAGGTGTCGGAGTGCGGTCGCAGGAACGGTTCCTATGACTGCGTGGGTGAGTAGGGTTTGCGTGTGCATTATGTCATCTCCCTGCCCCGGAGATGTCATCCGCCCCGTTGGGGCATCACGTTCGGTCCCTACTCAGGTAACAACGAACTCAGGGTTCGGCTTCCAGACATAGGGTCCGGTGTGGGCGGACGCATCCGCATGTCTAGCGGACCTTTTATCTAACCAGATTTTTAATATAATGTCAATAGATATAGGAAAACCCGCGACTCACGGAGGGAGAGTCGCGGGTTTGATTGTCTCCGGAGCATACGGTACTCAACGGAGCTCATATCCCAGTTAACGGGAACACACAAAGGGAGACGCCTGGCTTTGATTACAGGCCGGTCTATTGTCTCCCGATTAAACCGACCTATCGCGTGCCGCCGCAACCGCAATTGGCGACAGGCCTAAGATACCAGGCACGTGCCGAGACACACCGGGTGCTGTGCTGAACCCGATGCTCTCGGCGGCTCACAGCGCGCCCTTACCGGCGCTAGGTGCCACGATGCTTTCCATGGCGTGTTTACTCCGTAGCAGAAAACGGACGGAATTGTCCGCGCGTATATGCTGACATATTCACAATTGGTGTCAATCAAGCCAATTTTTATAAAAGTAGCTAAGATTGGCTAAAAAATATTACGTATTTTTGCCTTAGATTAGCGATAAAATAATGTTAATTGTCATTGACAAAAGGTCCAAAAAGTGCTAGAGTATTAGGTTCCAATAGAACAGATTTTGGCCGGATTGGAACGCCGGTCCTTTGACACAACAACCCCTGACATCCCGCTAGGGATACTGGAGCTCGCATGAAGATGATTCACGTTTTGTTCGCCTCGATGCTCATCTCTGGTTGCAACCTCGACACTTCGCCGATCCTGTCCGATGACCCTTCCGGGGAGTCGGATGCGGGAACGCCAGATGCGATGCAGCCACAGATGGACTGCACGCCTGGCGACTCTCGTGACGAGGTCTGCCGTACCGATTGCGGTGCGGACAACTCGTACTTCGTCTGCCGACCCAATCGGGTCTGGGAGTGCGTGGTGCTGAATACGACTCGCTGTGAGTCGGAGGTACCCATGCCTGATCCCGAGCCGACGACAGATCCCGATCCCGCCTGTGAAGATGCCGTCTACTGGCGCGACGCAGATGCGGACGGCTACGGCAATCCGGCGGACTACATTGTCCGTCCTGACTGCGATCCTGTCCCCATGGGCTACGTGCTCGCCTTCGATCCCGACTGCAATGACTCTGATCGTTCGTCTCGCCCTGGTGGTTACGACCGCTGTGGCGATGGCATCGATCAAGACTGCAGCGGTGCCGATCTCGCCTGCGCCGCAACCTGCACGCCTCGTGCAGAAATCTGCGGCAACGGTCTCGACGAGGACTGTGATGGCGTCGCCGACAACGGCTGCACCACGGGCTCCGCGTGTGAAAGCGACGCTCGATACCACACGCCCTGTCTGCTTCCCGCGACTTCATCGCGTTGTGCACTCGCCGGCGTTTGGTCCTGCGTCGATGGCTCGCTCATGTGCGCGCTCACCGTTCCCGTCGCCTCCACCGAGGTGTGCGGAAACAGCATCGACGAGGACTGCAACGGCAGTGACCTCGCCTGCGCCTCGACCTGCACACCGAGTGCAGAGATCTGTGGCGATGGCATCGACCAAGACTGCAACGGTGTCGACATGGCTTGTACCTCCGGGTGCACAGTTCATGCCGAGATCTGCGGAAACAGCATCGACGAGGACTGCAACGGCAGTGACCTCGCTTGCAGTGCAACCGGTAGCCGTACGGTCTACGAGCTCTACGTTCCGGGTGACACCTGGGACGCGCACTCGTTCCGCCTGCGCAACGGTTCCTATTGGGGCGATGAGAACATCGTCACTTGCCTCAACACAGGATCCGTCGAGATGCAGCCGATGTCAGGAGGCTGGTATCGCTGCGTCGCCTCCGCTCCGGTAAATCCGTTCATCGGATCCTATCGGGCACGAGGCACATCCTCGGACCTCTCCACCTTCGACACCTCTCTCGGTGCTTGTACGGTGGCCACAGGTGTCCAGTGGCGAGTCTACGATGAAGCGATCGGGAATAGCCTGATCGCATCGAGTCTCTCCTGCGACACAACCACGTCAGGCGGCGCCCCTCGGCATCGCTTCTGATTCATCCCGACTCGCGTCGGGACAAACTCTGTCCAAACCGGGCGCACTCTTCCGACATCTGTCGGAATGGAGTGCCCCGGTTTTTACGTTATTTAAGCGATCTAATAATCAAATGGAGCCTGCATAGGTATTGACATTTCTTTATTTTTGTGACAAGTTCATCCGGCTCGTTCCCAGATTGAGTGTACAACGTCCGTCGTGAGCGTTTTTGGCTAGTATCACGACAGAAAGAGGGTTCGTCCATGCATCGTCCGTCTCCGTTTCTGATCCATCTCGTCGCGCTCGTCGGATTGTCCGCGAGCTTCCTCGTGAGTGCGTGCTCGCCCATCGCGGGAGGCAGTATCCAGCCTCTCGTCGATCCCGGAACCATGTGTTCGGAGGCCCAGCGTGGCACCCGCATCGCATGTCAGGGTTCCGATGGCGTGACCGTCTGCGCCTACCAGACCTGTGACCTCGTGAGTAACATCGCGAGCAACTGCTGGCAGGTCGACTGCTCGGCACCCGTTCCGTCGCCCGTCCCGGGTGACACCACGGGCTCCGGCGTCTGCGACCCGATCGGTTCTCTGAATCCCAACTGTACGACCACGGACGGTTCGCTCCGTCCGGGCTTCCAGTACTGCGACGCTAGCAACATGTGGGGCGAGTGCATCCCGTACGCGGGCTCTCCCTACGATGCTGGCACCATGGGCGACGGCGGCATGAGCACAGCCTGTGGCACCGACCCCGACGTCGTCGGAGCGGTTGCCTGTAGCGCTGGCCTCGGCGTCTGCGCGGTCTCCGGCACGTGGATGTGCGATCCCATGGACAACAAGGTCTGCTCGGCTATGGCCAACGAAGCCGCTCGCGGCTCCGAGGGCATCACGCCGGACAGCCTCGACAACGACTGCGACGGCACCGTCGACAACAACATCAGCCGTTCCTGCTTTCCCTTCGCCTCGGGCAACCCTGGTGTCGGCATCTGCATGTACGGTACGCAGGACTACGATCCCGCGATGATGACGTGGTCGACATGTGCCGGTGCGGTCGGTCCCTCGACCGAGATCCCCGACAACATGGTGGACGAGGACTGCAACGGCGGTCTTCTTCTCTCCGTTTCCTGTGGTGGTGACGCTCGCGTGGGCACAGCCTGCAGCGCCGGCATCGGTGCCTGCATGGGCATGGGTACATACAGCTGCACCGGTATGGAGCTCATCTGCTCCGCGGTCGCTGGTCCGCCGGCACCCGAAGTCTGCGACAACCTGGACAACGACTGCGATGGTGGCATCGACGGCAACGTCGAGAGCTGCTACACGGGTCGCCCCGGTTCCGCCGGCATCGGTCTTTGCCAAGCTGGAACACGCGTCTGCACGGCAGGCGCCTTCAGCGCCTGTGCGGGAGAAGTTCTCCCGGCCCTCGAGATCTGTGGCAACTTCGACGACGAAGACTGCAACGGCATCTCCGACTCCTGCGTCATCTGTGGTTCCGACTCCCGCATCGTTCCCACGCCTTCGGCGTGTTTCGAGGGTGTCGGCGCCTGTCGCCGTGACGGTACGTACATGTGTGCGGCCGGCGTGGTGTCCTGCGACGTCACCGCTGGTGACGCCGTGAGTGAGACCTGCAATGGCATCGACGACGACTGCGACGGACTGGTCGACGAAGGCGTCGTCCAGACCTGCACGAGTTACTCGATGTCGCTCGCGGGTCGCGGTATCTGCGTTCCCGGAACGCAGGCCTGTGTCGGCTTCTCCGAAGGACCCCTCTGGGGCTCCTGCACGGGTGAAGTCGGTCCGGCTCTCGAGATCTGCGGTGACACGATCGATCAGGACTGCAACGGCAGCGATCTCTCGTGCTCGCCCGGCTGCGGCGGCTCTCCCACCGGTGGTGCTTGCACCGTCGGAACGGGACGCTGCATGACGGCTGGCACCATCCAGTGCGTCGGTGGAACTGCCATCCAATGCGTTCCCTCGACGACTCCGCTCATGCCCATCGCTGAGACCTGCAACGCCATCGACGACAACTGCGATGGCTTGGTCGACAATGATGTCCTCGCTGGCGGATCCCTGACCCAGTCCTGCTACCCGTTCGCGGGCGGCACGCCGGGCCTCGGCATCTGCGTGCGTGGTACGCAGACCTGCTCGGCGGGCGCCTTCGGTGCCTGTGCCGGAGCGGTCGGTCCCCAGACCGAGATCTGCGACGCGCTCGACAACGACTGCGACGGCGGCGTCAACGAGTTCCTCTCGTGTGGCGGTGTCGACGCTGGTCCGCCTCCGGCGATGGACGCGGGTGTTCCCATGAGCGATGCCGGTACTCCCGGCACCGACTCGGGTATCCCGGGCGTGGACTCTGGTCCGGGCTCGGGCTTCGCAGCCACGCAGCGCAACACCTGTCGCGCGGCGCGTCTGCCCCTCGGTCACTCCGGTGTCGTCTCGACGACCTATGACCTCGCTTGCGTCACTTCGTCCTTTGGGGCATGTGGCGTTGGCTGGTCCGTGGTCATCTACGATGAGCTCGGCTGTGGCGTTCCGTCCGACCCCGGCGTCAACACGGTCACGTTGGATCTCGCCGAGGTCGGAGCCGGTAACTACCGGCTCGGTCTGTGGTGCAACGACGGTACCGACCGTCGCGTCTGGCCCGCCCCCCGCAACGTCGATCCTATCTGTGTGACGTCCTTCGTCACGCAGGGGACCAACCGCACGGTGGACGGCGCCGTCTGCCCCGGCGCTCCGGGAGGCATCTTGCTCCCGACGTTCCCGGCCAGCCCCACGGGCTTGGCCGTCACCTGCCCCTAGTTCCTTCCTGCTCGGGTACGGATTGATTCTGTGCCCACACTCCGGACCCCTGCATTGCGTAAGCGATGCGGGGGTCCTCTTATTTTCCGCGATTTTGCTATAATTCAGGCGATGTCATCGTCGGTTCATTTAGAAACAACAACAGAGTCGATCTGGCCACGTATTGGTTGGGGACTTTTTCTGTTATTTTTCCTTGTTGGTATGGGCGTCGCGGCCGGCGCGCCTGTCGCCATTACCTTTGGTCTCGCGTCCGCTGTTACCGCGTTAATCGCATGGCGCTTTCCTTTTCCTGTTTTCAATGTTTGGCTCGCGCTTTCAATGCTGCTCGGTATTCTCGTTGGTATTTATACCGGAGAAGTCCGCATCGGTGAGCGTGTTTTTTCTGCATACGTAGAACTCGCTGTCGGCGAGGTCATCGCGCTTGGTTTACTCGCCGCTTGGGCCTTGAGGATTTTATTGCTCTGGCGAGGTCGTCGCGACCGTAACTGGGAACCCTGGCTTCCGCTCGCCATCCCGTTTGTTTTATTAATCAGCGCACATCTTCTTTCTGGATTTTCAGAAGGCGATCCAGCCTGGGGAGAAGTATTCAAATTCGTCGGACGCTATCTGGTTTTTGTCTATCTCACATCCATCGCACTGGTCGTAAACTTTGTTCGATCAAAAAAACGGTTGCGCGATGCGCTTCTCATTCTATTTCTTGTTGGCATCGCCTTTGCGCTCGATGGTCTCCGTAGCATGATCTCTTTTGATGGGGGATTCTCCTTAAATCGCGCCATGCCCGGTCCGATTCTAGAAGTAAATCCACTCGGCGGAAACCAGCATGCCCTCGCTGAAGTCGAGTTGATCGCCATCGCTTGTGGTCTCGCACTCGCCGCACTTTTAAAAGATGGTCCTAATCGACGCTACATCTACGCCGCCTGTGCCTTCATGAGTGCTATCGTGATTCTGACATTCTCGCGCACAGCATGGATCGTCGTCCCAATCCAAATCGCCATTCTATTTGCAACGATTTGGCGCGGTGCATGGAAAACGTATCGTCGTGAGTTGGTTGCGATCTTACTGCTCGTTATTCCACTCGCCGGTATCCAGCTCGTGTACTCGCTTTCCTCCGGAGCTCAAAGCTCTATCGATTCTCGAGCGGCTCTCACGGAAATTGCCGTAGAATTATTCCGTGGATCGCCAATTATCGGTGTTGGGGCCGGAACCTTCGTTGATCGCGTCGCACACACGTATGCATTCACGCTAGAATTTGGTCCGGCTTTTGATGCCCACGGACTTATTTGGAAGGTGATGGCAGAAACAGGAACGATCGGGCTGATTGCGCTCGCCATCATATTCTTAGCTCTCGCTCGAGAAGTGAATTTTGTTTTACATCGGCTCACACCTGGTAAACCGGAAACGATCGCGTACATCTACCTACTCGTCGGTGTCATCGGAATGCTTGCGTACGAGTTAACGAGTACGACATATTGGACGCCACGCCTGTGGTTGCCGATCGGCCTACTCCTTGCGGCCGGACGTATATTCCTTGAGCGCGAGGCTGGTCGTGATCCGGATTTTTTAAGAGGTTCCCATGTCTAAACCACTTCTTGTTCACGTTGTCTGGACCTTAGGACGCGCCGGAGCCGAGCGCATGGTTTTGGATTTGTGCCGCTCACTCTCGCACGAGTATCGCATTCAAGTGATTGCCCTCGGCGGGGGAGGTGATATGGAAGCGACGTTTAAGGCCGTCGGGATTCCGGTCTTTATCGCACCCGCAACTTCAACAGGTTGGGCAAGATGGAAATTGGTTGACTGGCTCGTCTCTCGTTGGTCCGCAGAAAAACCTGATCTCGTACAAACGCATCTTGGTGCCGATGTCTGGGCAGGATTCGCTTGTCGTAAATTACGCATCCCACAAATCGTAACCGCGCACAGTCATGAACCGGGCTTATCATTTCCTGTTCGCCTTTTGCGACTCCAGGCCTATCGAGGCGCAACCCATGTGGTCTCTGTTTCCGATTCCGTCCGCCGCATGGTCACACGCCAATACGGTGTATCCATGTCCAAACAATCGGTGATTCGTATTGGTATCGACCTCACGCGCTTCACGCCACGCGATCCACATCAAGTAGGGGACATGCCGCATCTAGTAACCGTAGGTCGATTATTAGACGACAAGGGCCATACGGTTTTACTTGAGGCGCTCGCAAAGATCCGAAGACCATGGACTTGGCAAATCATTGGCGATGGTCCGGAACGCGTATCGCTACAACGCAAAGCGGAACTGCTCGGTATCATGCCGCGCGTTAATTTTGTTGGTTCTGTCGATGATATTCCCGATCGCCTCCGCAACGCCGATCTTTTCTTGCTCGCCTCGCGCCATGAGGGTCAAGCAATCGCTGTCTTGGAAGCCGCCGCCGCTCAAGTCCCGATCATTGTCAGTGATTTACCCGTCTTTGCAGAAACCTTCACGGAAGCTGAAATGATCTTTGTTGCTCCAGCCGATGTTACAAAATGGACAGCGCAAATCTCAAGCGTTCTCAATCAATACGGACAAGCTTTAGAGCGTGCTCGCAAAGCCCGTATCGTAGTAGAACAACATTTTTCACTGGAAAGAATGAAGGAAGAATACAGAGCGCTTTATCATCGAATGCTGAAATAGAGTGATGTCATCCCCGCGTAGGCGGGGATCCAGCTGAGCGAATTGAATAAAAGTTCTGATTATTTGGTTCTGGATTCCCGTCTTCACGGGAATGACATATACTTCAGAGAAATGCGTATCCTTCAAGTAAATAAATTCTTTGATCTCCACGGCGGCGCGGAGGTGTATATGCATGGATTGATTGACGAGCTGGAGGCTCGCGGTCATGTCGTTCATGCGTTCTCAACGCGCGGAGTAAAAAATTTACCAAATCGCGATGAAAAGTATTTTGTCACACGCTATCACTTGGATCGCTCGGATGGATTTTGGACAGATCTGAAAAAAGCCAGAAACTTTATTTGGAATGTCGAAGCAAAAAAAGCCTTCGCGCAGATGCTCGATGATGTAAAACCGGAAGTTATTCATCTTCATAATTTATATCATCACCTTTCATCATCTTTATTACCGGAAATCCGTAAACGCAATATTCCTTGCGTCCAAACCCTGCACGACTACAAGCTCGCCGCTCCAAATTACTCGATGTTTGATCACGGCGCTCCATGTGAACGCAGTAAAGGCGGCAAGTATTACAACGTGATCCTGCATCGATGCATGTCGGATAAGTTCATCTACAACGCGCTTCCAGCTCTTGAGATGTACTTCACCAAATTTAGGCAGAGCTATGAACGAACCGTCGCGATTTTTCTTTGTCCTTCACGTTTCATAAAAGAAAAAATGGAAGATTGGGGCGAGCCAGCTGGAAAGTTACGTTATGTTCCAAATCCAACAGGTTGGATCGATACACCAGCCGTCCGTGGCGGGGGATATCTAATTTTTGCCGGACGACTATCAGAAGAAAAAGGTTTGGAGAGTTTTATCGAGGCTTCCGCAAAAGTTCCAGAGCTTCCCGTAAAAATTGCGGGACGTGGTCCACTGGAAGAAAAGCTCAAAAAACTCGTAAAAGATAAAGGCGCGCATCATATCGAGTTTCTCGGCTTTGTCGCGCCAGCAGAACTACAGAAGCTTCGCGATCGCGCAGAAGCACTCGTCCTCCCAACACTGAGTTATGAAAATGCCAGCGGCTCAGTTCTTGAGGCGATGGCCAGCGGCCTACCCTGTCTCGTCACCCGTACCGGCGGAAATCCAGAACTTGTCGCCGACGGCGAGAATGGCTTCCTTGTAAACCCCGGCGACGTCGATGATTGGCTTCGCACCCTCCGCCGCTTCCTTGCGACTCCAAAGGAAGTTCGCGACCAAATGGGCGCAAAGGGCCGTGAACGCATCCAAGCCAAGCATCTCTGGAAGAATCACGTCGATACGGTACTGGACTGCTATCGCGATGCAGGAGCGAGGGATTGACGAAATATCAAAATATTGCTAAGTAGAGCGCACGGGAATAACCCCGTGCGCTCCTATTATTCAAGAGGTAATCGTGATCCAGCCCCATGCGTACCAGGTTCCGATCATCAAGAATGTCGCCAAGGCGCTGAAGCGCGACGGCAAGACGCTCATGGTGATGGCTACCGGTACCGGGGAGACCATCACGGGCGCACTCGTCGTGCAGAAGCTGCTACGCTCCAAGGAGCGCATGCTGTTTCTCTGTCACAACAACGAGATCCTCCGCCAGTCCATGCTCGCGTACCGCGCCGTGTTCAACGGTAGTCGGTCGATGGGCATGTTCACGGGTGAAGAGAAGTCCGACCCCAAGACCGTCCAGTTCCTGTTCGCTTCTTTTCAGACCATGCAGGGTTGGAGGAAGAAGTTCGCGCCGGATGCCTTCGACATGGTCGTGGTCGATGAAAGTCACCACTCCCAAGCCGAGACCTACCGTCCGACCATCGAGTACTTCCGTCCCAAGTTTCTGCTTGGCAAGACGACAAGAACATCCGCGATCTCTTCGGAGAGTCGTCGGTCACGCTCTCGCTCGAGGAGGCGATCGCTCGGAAGTACCTTTCCGATATCAACTATAAGTTGATGACGGTCGGTACAGCGTCGCGTGATGCAATCCGCGAGCTCAATCGTCGTGTTCTGCAAGGGGAGCGCATCACGCTCCGTGAGTTGAACGACAACGTTTTCATCGAGAGACTCGACACCGACATCGCTAATGACATCATGAGCTACAAGGCTCAAGGCATCATCTTCTGCACCGACATCAAGCAGGCAGAAGGTATGGCCAAGCTCCTCAAAAAGGCGCGGCCGTATCACAGCAAGCTTGATCGTAAGGAGCTGGATGCCGATCTCGAAGGATTCCGTCGAGGTCGCATCAAGTACCTGCTGACGGTGGACATGTTCAACGAGGGAATCGACGTTCCGGACACGGAGCTTGTCGTCTTCCTTCGCTCGACCGAGTCCAAGACCGTGTACTTGCAGCAGCTCGGCCGCGGGCTTCGCAAGGCGCCTGGCAAGACCAAGGTCACGGTTCTCGACTTTGTCGGCAACTGCGACCGTATCAAAATGGTCTCGGATTTCATGGACAAGATCGACGACTATGGTCCCAAGGAGGAGGGGCCGAGGCGTGGTCCGAGGATCGCTCGAGAGATCGATGCCTCGAGCATCATCTTCGAGCTCGATCAAGAAGCTCGCGACATTCGGGACATCATGCACCGGATCGACGTCGAGCTCTACCCGACGATGGCCGAGGCGGTGAAGGCGGTGCAGAGGCTTGGAATCAGTAGCTAAGACGAATACAGGCAGCAATACAAACAAGATTCTCGACTGCCATCGAACCCACATATCTACTACGCCATCTCGTGGAAGTCCTGGCCCCACTTCCTCGGCAAGGTGAAGAGCTAACACTCTGAACGCCGTCACTCACTCCTGAGTGGCGGCGTTCTTCGTTTTAGTTCGTCACTTTAACAAAAAATTCCGCTATGCTACGCTGTTCTTATGCGGCGTAGCATCTTTTCGATACTCGCCATCGCAGTATTGTCCGCGAGCGTTTTTCCATCTCCGAGTCTAGCGGCTATCGGCAACGATCAATCGCCAAAGCTCATCAATTTTTTTCTCGGCTATGAAATCAAGGCTGATGATCCAGCTAAACTCGCACGCTGGGATATCGTTGTTCTCGACATGGACCAAACTTTTCAATTTCCTGACCGCGTCCGTCAAATCAAGCAGATTAATCCAAATGTAAAATTGCTCGCCTACGTCAGTTCCAGTGAAATTGCCCAAGCGCGCTATGGCGGCGATCTGCGTTCTCCTGGTCGTAAACTTGCCAGCAGAATTCCAGAAGCGTTTTTTCTTCCGCGAGCAAGTGGAGCTCGTGCGAGTTGGTGGCCGGGTGCATATCTTCTGAACGCTTCGACACTCGCGCCTTCCGTTGGTGGCCAAACGTGGCGTACTTTTCTTGGTCCATTCATCCGGGATGAAGTGATGTCGACGGGATTGTGGGATGGAGTCTTCCTAGATGCAGCTTATGAGAATGTCACAGGACCTTTTGGTAATGATCTCGATCCTGATCGCAATGGAAAAGTAAACACACCGTCAGAAATAAACGCGACCTACAAAGCCGGCATGCGTGAGCTGATTCAAAATGTCAGACGCGCTATCGGTAACGACAAAATAATAATAAATAATTCCAGCGCAGCTTACGCCGACATCAGCAACGGTGTTTTATATGAAAATTTTCCGCGTTCTGGCTTCACGGGCCCCTTTAATGAGCTTCGTTCTACGCTCACAAAAAGCCCAGCTCCAAAAGTAAGCGCGATCAATACCAACACAAATAATCGTGAAAACCCCAATGATTTCAGGTTGATGCGATATGGACTCACAAGCGCGCTCGTTGCAGACAGTTATTACTCATTTGATGCAGGTGATTCCGGTCATCATCGCACATGGTGGTATGACGAGTACGAGGCAACCATCGGAAATGTGAGACGGGATGCACGTAATATCAAGACAAGCGTCTGGAGCCGCGAGTATGAACGCGGCATTGCGATCGTGAATGCAAGTAAACAATCAGAGCAAGTAACCTTGCCTGGTGAGTTTGAAAAACTACGCGGATCACAAGATCCAAAAATTAACGACGGATCAATCGTCACACGTGTCACCGTACCTGCAGAAGATGGCATCGTTCTCATTCGTCGCTCCGATGCAACAGAGGTTGTCGGCGCATCCGTCCGCAACGGCGATTTCTTACAAGTCTTTGACGAGACGGGTCGCCGTCTCCGCAACGGTTTCTTTGCGCAACGCGACGATGTCCCGGGTGGAGCAAATGTGATCGCCGTCGATCTTGATCGCAATGGAAGTGAAGATCTCGTTTTCTCAAATGCCGGTGAAGTCACCGTACGTCTTTCCGGAGCATCCGATGTTAAGTTCCGTCCCTACGGCTCCAACTATCGCGGAGCGATTTCCATCGCCGCAGGCCAAACAGACAGAGACGCAGCTTGGGAGCTCGTGCTTGCCCCAGACGGAAACTCAGAACCAAAAGTCTTGATCACAGACTTGCGTGGTCGCGTACGTAAATCGTGGCTAGCTTATCAATCGCGTTTTCGCGGCGGCGTCTCCCTAGCGATAGGCGATCTCAATGGGGATGGACTACGTGAAATCTTTACCGGAACTGGTGCGGGCGGAGGTCCGCATGTCCGCAGCTTTAAAACCGATGGAGCCATTTGGCGCGGTGGATTCTTTGCATTCAACGAGTCTGAGCGCGCAGGTGTCCGTGTTGCTATCGGTGACGTTGACGGCGATGGTCGCGATGAGCTCGTCGTTGGTTCCGGCATCGGAGCAGCGCCCAAAGTACGGGTGTATGATGCAGACGGTAGATTACGCTCGGAATTTGTTCCTTCTGGGGTGACGGCCGCGCAAGGAGTACGTCCGGTTCTGTCCGATATCGATGGCGATGGCAAAAGAGAAATTCTGATCCCTGGTGCTGTTTTCTAAATATATGTCCGATGAAACAAAAAAAATCGACGGTCTTACCATGCACGGCGCAAGAGTTGCCCTAACTCCTGCGCGTGCGGTCACGTCACATCTACGCAAACGATATCGTGAACGATATCGTGGCCGATATAAATACGCCTCACTCGTATTTGCTTTTGATCTTGCTGTCTTTGGTATCGCGGCAACACTCGTCGCGATCAATATTTACATCTACCTCGCACTTCCGCCGCAAAAACCAACGCTCGGAGTCGTTTTTAAAACGGCGCCTGTGCAGACAGCGGCGCCACAAGCACTCTTTGCCGAGGTTGATGCACGTGGTCAAGATTCTAATGGTCCAGTTTCCTTGCGATGGAATTTGCCAGCTGGAACGGAAATTTTAGAAGCAGAACCGCCGCTCGATTCTTCCAATGAAGTACAGCTCGGTAATCTGAAAGCAGGGGAGAATGCTACTTCCCGACTCGTTGTCCGATTTTTTTCACCGCAAGGCAACATGCGTTTTGGATTTGAAGTGAGTGACAATGCGCGCGTTCTTACGGGATATGAAAGTCGCCAAGTGACAGGTTCTGCGCTTTTGTTTGAGCCATTATTTGATGATGGCGCGACGCGTTCCGATGGCAGTATTCCGATGCGGCTTTCTAACAGAAGTAACCGTCTGCTTGAAAACATCACATTAGCTGGTGTTGACCAAACTCTTGTCGATGCTCTTGAACCAGATCAAGACATGATCGTCTTTGCCAAACCCGGACATGTTTCTGCTCTGATGCGCGCTTATCCGATCGTAGAGCGCGAGCTTGTCGCGGCACCCATAAATCAAGATGCAAAAATTACATTACGTCCTTCTACAGGAAATACAGCACGTCTTGATGTCTCGATACCCGTTGCCGGAAAAGTAGAAGTCTATCACCCAGGCCTCGTACATCCGCATATAAAAAAATTCGATGTTCCCGCCGGTACAAGAACGCTCACGATCCCGCTCGACAGACCTTCTGATGACGCAGCTTGGTACGCGGTCGCGAGCGGTCCTGCAGGCTATGGCATTGTGGCAGAATCCCGCGTGACAACGCCGTTTGATGCCTCCGCGGCTATTCGTTATTACGCTTCAACGGGTGACCAAATCGGGATTGGTCCTCTGCCGCCGCGCGTCGGTGAAGAGACGCGCTATTGGTTACAGGTCGCACTCGGTCCAACATCCAAAGATCTTTCTGATGTCAGCATCCGTATGCGACTCCCGTCCGGCGTAAAACACACAGGACGCGACGCCTTACCATCCGGCGGCGGAATCTCGGAAACCGATGGCGAGCTGATCTGGAAGCTTCCGTATCTTGCCGCCAATTCAGAAGGGGCAACTGTCCGTGTCGAGCTCGCGCTTATCCCAACAGAATCCATGATCGGCAAAGCGCCATTATTAATCGAGTCAATTTCCGCTCGTGCAATAGAAGTAGCATCCGGTCTAACACTCGACGCCTCCATCAACGGACTCGACACGTCATTGCCAGAAGATGAAAAAGGAAGAAATAAAGGGATCGTTGAGTAATTACGTAATCAACATCGCATCGCCAAAAGAATAAAAGCGATAGTCATACTCGATCGCGTGTTTATAGGCGTTCATGATCGACTCGCGACCAGCAAAAGCACTTACAAGTACAATCAGCGTTGATTTTGGAAGATGAAAATTCGTAATCATTCCATCGGCAACTTTGAATTCGTAGCCCGGTGTAATAAACAAACTCGTAAATCCTGACCAGTTGGAAGTTTTTCCTTGTGTTGCCCAGCTTTCAAGCGCGCGCATCGCTGTTGTTCCAACAACGATCACACGTCGGCCTTCTTTTTTAGCTTTTTCGATTGCTAGCGAAGTAGTTTCTGGAACATGTGCCCACTCGGAATGCATTACATGTTCTTCCAGCGTCTCGCCTTTCATTGGCCGGAATGTTCCAAGTCCAACATGCAGTGTTATAAAGTTTGTGTCGACGCCTTTTTCACGTAGCTTCTCGAGTAACGCATCCGTAAAATGAAATCCGGCCGTTGGTGCAGCTACTGAGCCAACATTTTTGGCATAAGTCGTCTGGTAAACGGAAGTATTTTCTTTGGTCGGCTCCAGATAGGGTGGAACAGGTACCTCGCCATATCGATCAGCAAGCTCAAACACGCCTTGCGGATACATACCAAAATCGATATCAACCGTTCCGTCATCTCGTTTACCAAGAACGCGCGCCTTTGTTCCATCCGCAAACTCTACACGGCATCCGGAATGGAGCTTTTTCCCTGGTCTAGCGAGTGCGATCCAGATATCTCCTTCAGGGCGCAGTAGGAAAATCTCCACTTCCTTCCCGGCCTCACGAGTATTCTTTCCGTAGATAACCGCTTTAAGTCTCGCTTTAAAAACCTTTGAATCATTAAAAATAAGGAGATCCCCCTTGCGTAAAAGCTCGGGCAAATCACTTACCTGTTTGCCTTGAATCGTTCCCGTATTCCGGTCGAGCGCTAAAAGCTTGGCCGCTTCACGCGGTTCCATGGGATTCTGGGCAATGCGCTCCGGAGGGAGAACGTAATCAAAGAGAGAGGTTTTCATTTGCGCTAGGTATAGATGATTTTTTTGATTTTGTCTAGGGTGACACTTGACGGAACTCGATAGATTTCATACTATTCATACCGTTCATACTCCTATGAAAACCGCCTGCAACCCAGACGACCATATGCTCGGCTCTACCGTTATGGGAGAGCGCGGCCAAGTTGTGATTCCCAAGGAATTCCGTGATAAAATGGCTCTTGAATCCGGTGCTCGTCTGGTAGTCATGCAGCATGGCGATGGGCCGATCTGTCTCATCAAAGCCGATGAAATGAAAGAATTTGTAAAAAGCATGTACGATAAAATCAATTCCGTTTTGGGTAAATAACCTTATCTCTATCGATTCAGGCTCCGGAGGAAGCCATCATATATATGACAGATAACATGGAAGTCCCGCTTGCAGCCACCAAGAAACCCCGTTTTGGTTTTCTGAAAAAGAAAGCATTTTATATTTCCGCAATCATTGTCGTGATCGCTGGCGGCTGGTTTTTCTTTGGGCGAGGTGGAAGCAAAGGGCCTTTTTATGAAACGCGCCAAGTAGAAAAGGGGAGCGTTGTACAAACCGTCGAGGTTACTGGTGAAATCAAGCCAGACGCCCGCCTGAACCTGTCCTTCAAAAGCACAGCTTCACTCAACCGCATCAACAAAAAAATCGGCAGCATCGTAAAGCGCGGTGATGTGATTGCCGAGCTTGAAGCTCGCGACTTACGTTTTAGCGCAGAACGGGCACGAGCTTCTTTGGCTATCGCCCAAGCAAATTTAAATGCGCGCCTTGCCGGTGAAACAAAAGAAACGATTGCCATCGCTCAAGCCCAAACAGATCAGGCAGCTGCAGATTTGGAGGCAACACGCCAAAACGTTCAGAATGAGCTCCGTATTTCAGAGCTCGCTTTGGAAAAAGCCAAAACGGATTTTGAAACAAATGGAGCGACCTCCAACCAGACCGTTTCAGCAGCCCACGCCAACCTTCGCTCCGCCCTGCAAGGCGCTATGGGTCCGATGCGTTCTGGTTTGATCGATGGTGATGCAGAGATTGGTGTCGATAACACCTCCGCCAACGATTTGTATGAGAGTGTTCTTGGTATCTACGCTCGTGAATCGCTTGAGCGTGCCAAGCAGGCTTATCCTGTTGCCAAGAACGCCGTGAACGCTGTCGATATTTCCGTACGCAGCCTTTCATCTACGACACCAGATGCGGACGTTTTGCTAATCGGCGAGCAAGTCCAAGATGCGCTACGCAAAACCCAGCTGTATCTCGATGAAGTACAAAAAGTCCTCGCAGGAACGATCAACAATATTAATCTTTCGGACGCGACACTGTCTGGCAAGAAAGCGTCCATCGATGGGGATCGTGCCAGCGTAAGCTCAAACCTTACGAGTGTCACAAGCTATATCGAATCCGCTCGCTCTAGCACGATCTCGCAGAGTGGTTCCAAGGAAACACTGCAGATCACCTACGAGACAGCTCAAGCAAATTACGAAATCGCACAAAAGAATTTGGTTACCAAGGTAAAAACTGCGGAAACCAATCTTGCTATCCAGCAAGCAAATCTCGCTCTGCGCCAGGCCCCGCCGCGCTCGGTCGACGTTGCTGGTTTGCGCGCACAAGTTCTTGATGCGCAAACAGCCTATCAGCAAGCACAAGAACGTTTAGCAGATGTGCAAATCATTGCTCCGGTTGACGGAGTCGTGACGGACATTGTTCCAAGCATCGGTGAGCAAGTCAGTGCGAATGTCACGGCCGTTAAAATGGTTTCAACAGAAGGTTACTCGGTCGAGGCGCTTGTCCCAGAAGCAGATATTGCGAAAGTCGAACCTGGTCAGTCCGTGGAGATCACGCTCGATGCCTTTGGCGACGATGTGAAATTCAAAGGATCGATTATCTCGGAAAATCCGGATCAAACCAAGGTTTCCGACGCAATCTACTACAAAGTCTACGCGACCATCGACCCATCTGGTCTTGATGTAAAACCAGGCATGACATCCAATTTGATTATTAAGACAGGTAGCCGTGAGGATGTTTTAGTCATTCCAACGCGCTCCATTCGTGATCGCGACGGCCAACGTTATGTACGCACCATTGTGAACGGCACAGTGAAAGAAACCGATATTGAACTTGGTCTTCGTGGCGATGAAGGTCGCGCAGAAGTGACGAAGGGACTCTCGGAAAACCAGATCATTGTAATCAGTGAAGTTTCAGCTGACGAATTTGGGAAGCTCGACGAAGCATCCAAGAAAGGAAATTAACTATGGCTACGACTCCGGCTGTAATCCGTGTCGAAGGCCTCAAAAAAGCCTACTTCAACGACGGTGTGCCGACGCATGTCCTGCATGGCATCGATTTTGAAATTCCAAAAGGACAATTCGTGGCCATCATGGGTCCTTCCGGCTCTGGAAAATCTACCTTGATGCAGATTCTTGGTTTTCTCGACAACATAACAGGAGGCAAATACTTATTTGAAGGTCGTGACGTTTCCAAGATGACGGATGACGAGCTCGCGATGATGCGCGGAGAAAAAATTGGATTCATCTTCCAATCTTTTAACCTATTACCAAAGACGTCTGTCCTCGAGAACGTAAAGCTTCCGCTCTTGTATTCCGATGTTCCGTTGCGCGACCGCGATAAGCTAGCCTTGGAAGCGATCGATATTGTTGGCATGCGACACCGTATTAACAATCTCTCCAATCAGCTCTCTGGTGGTGAGCGTCAGCGTGTTGCCGTTGCCCGTGCGCTCGTTCGCAAACCATCTGTGATCTTTGCCGACGAGCCAACAGGAAACCTCGACTCAAAAAACGGCCAGGCGATCATGGATACATTGCTCGATTTGAACCTGAATCAAGGTCATACGATCATACTCGTTACCCATGAAACGGATACAGCAGCATATGCCGAGCGTATCTTGACGTTACGTGACGGCAAGCTCGTAGGTGATCGTCGTACTAACGGAGAACGTCACAAGCTCGGCGATACGGAACTTCGTAAATAAGAACAACATGCATATTCGCGACCTGACAAAATCGGCATTTCAAAGTCTCGGGCGCACCAAGGGGCGCACGGCAATGACGATGCTCGGTATCGTAATTGGTATCACCTCCGTGATTCTGATTTTGTCGATCGCGGAAGCGGCACAGCGTTACATTGTCGGTACTGTAAACTCGTTTGGCAGCGGTTTGATTATCGTCGCCAACGGTCCGCCAAGTTCCGGAAGTTTCACGAATACATTTGCAGAAGAGGTGCTGACTTATGACGATGTACGCGCTTTAAAGGATAAGCCGTGGCTAGAACTTGCTGTGGCAAGTATTGAGATCGATGACGATATTTTTTCCAATGGGATCGAGCGTAAGGGAAAAGTAACGGCCACCATGCCGGATCAATTAAAGTTCTACGATCAGCGTACGGATGACGGAATGTTCTTTTCTCAAGACGACGTCGACGCGCGTTCCCGTGTCGCAGTGCTTGGTAGTGAAATTTCTCGAGATCTTTTTGGTGATGAAAGTCCAGTGGGAAAAAGTCTAAGAATCAATCGTCAGAACTTCCGAGTGGTCGGAAAAATGGAAGCGATTGGTTCAAAGAATTTTGAGAACCTGGACCGAAATATCTATATTCCTGTAACGGCCGGAATGGACCTTTATAGCAAGAAATACGTACAAGTAATTGTTCTACGTACGAATCTGCTTTCCATTACAGACGGAATGCGCCGTGTGCAAGACCTACTTCGGGATCGTCATAATCTGGACTTTGGTGAAGAGGATGACTTTAATGTGCTTTCGCAAGAAGAGCTAATCAAGACAGCTTCTCAAATTACGGATATTCTTGGTGTTTTGCTCACGGCCATTGCAGCGATTTCTCTTGTTGTGGGTGGTATCGGCATCATGAACATCATGTATGTCTCCGTTACGGAGCGCACAAAAGAAATTGGCTTGCGCAAATCGCTTGGTGCTCGTAGTCGTGATGTTCTCGCACAGTTTTTATTTGAGGCGATTGTTTTGACGGGTACGGGAGGCTTGATTGGTGTCGCACTTGGTGTGTTCTTGTCATGGCTAGCGATTCAAGTGATCTCGACATTCCAGTCGGGCTGGTCCTTTGCACTTTCATGGACTGGGATTGCGCTTGGGTTCTTTGTCTCCGCAACGATCGGCATCGTGTTTGGTTATACGCCAGCCAGGAAAGCCGCCTCACTCAATCCGATCGAGGCTTTACGTAAAGAATAGTATGAAAATCCAAGACCTTGTCTCAATTTCATTCAAGAGTTTGCTACGTAATAAAGCGCGAGCAATTTTGACGATGCTTGGAATTGTGATTGGAATCGCTTCCGTTATTCTGATGCTTTCCATCGGCAAGGCGGCCGAGAGCTACCTGCTTTCTAACGTCGCTTCATTTGGATCGGATGTGCTGAACGTTGCCAATGGAAGCGGCGAGGTAAAAAGCGGTGCTCCAAATCCAACCACAAAGCAGTCGCTTACGCTCAAGGATTATCGTGAATTAAAGCGCCAGCCATGGGTTGAGAGTGTGAATGCATCGATCATTAGCTCGAGCGTTTTAACGTATGGTCCGGAGAACATTAATGCGAATGTATATGGATCGACAGAAGGTGAGATCAAAGTATTCTCTACCTCAAAAGTACGTGAAGGAAGATTTTTATTGAATGACGATGTCGATGCGCATGCAAAAGTTGTCGTCCTTGGCGATAAAATCGCACGTGAACTGTTTGGAGACGCTTCTCCGGTTGGAAAACAGATTAAGATTCGACGTCAAAATTTTCGAGTGGTCGGCGTAATGGAAAAAGGAGGAACGCGCTTTTTCACAAAGCTCGATGAAATCGCCTACATCCCTCTCACGAGTGCGATGGACCTTTATAGCCGTGACCGAATCAACTTCCTCGCGTTTACGCCAAAGGACATTACGGTGAATCAAGCAAAAGAAGAGGTTCGGTTTTTATTCCGTGAAACTCATAAGCTCGATAACCCAAACGGAGAGCTATCTAAAGACGATTTCCGTGTCCTGACACAGGACGATGCGCAGAAAAATGCAGGTTTGATTGGCCAGGTGTTGTCTATCCTTCTCGGATCTATCGCGGCGATCTCACTCGTTGTTGGTGGAATCGGAATCATGAATATCATGTTCGTCACCGTTACGGAGCGCACCGCGGAGATCGGGTTACGTAAAGCTCTTGGTGCAAAAAGTGCTGATGTGTTGGGTCAATTTCTTGCCGAGGCGATTGCCGTAACCTCTGTTGGTGGTTTGGTTGGTATTATTTTTGGAGTGCTTCTCTCCTGGCTCACGATTCAGATTCTGAATGCCTTGCAAGGTGGTTGGACGTTCCAGCTTTCACTTGGCTCTATTGCGCTCGCCTTCAGCGTGTCAGCGATCATCGGTATCGTCTTTGGTTATACACCTGCTCGTCGCGCCTCAAAGCTCTCTCCAATTGAAGCCCTGCGCTACGAGTAAGGGGATTGACATTTTGTTATTTTTTCGACAAACTCCGAGTGGAGGCTACCCTGGTGAACAAGCAAGAAATTAAACCGGAAGACGTTCTACATGCAGCAAAACTCTACACGACCGTCGTAGGAGTCGTTGGGAAGCCAGTCATGTGTCGCGCCGCAGGTGATGTCTTCGCCTGTATCGTCTGCTCCTGCGTGATCGAGGAGCATGTGATAACCCTCGGTTTGTCGCTTCTCAGGTTCCAGAAATCCAAGGTTGTTGCACTGGTCTTTGACTCCAAGTCGATCGCTTGGTCGCTACATCTAGAAAAGCGGAATCCGCAGAAGATCGACTTCATCGAGTTCTATCACTCCTAAGCGCACGCCGCTGGTATACTCCCAGCGGCGTTTCGTTTTCTATGCAATTCATTGGATTGATCCTGCTTTTGCTCGCATTAGCATTCTTTGCAAGATATTTTGTCGGTTTTGGTATTGGGGCTCCTTGGCTTCCGTTGCGTAAGCGCGATATTCCCGACGGTGTAGCACTCGCAGAAGTAAGTAGCCACGATGTTGTGATCGACCTTGGCTCTGGTGATGGCCGACTCCTTGTTGAAGCGGCCAAAAGGGGAGCGACCGTGATCGGCTACGAGTTAAATCCGCTCCTTGTCTGGTGGTCCCGCAAAAAGCTTTCCGATTTTGGAAATCGCGCCACGGTTTATCGCAAAAATCTCCTCGACGCTGATCTCTCAGAGGCGAGTGTTATCTACCTATTTGGCATCACGTCGATCATGCCGCAGATCGCAAAAAAACTGACAGCGGAATGTCGCTCCGGAACGAGAATTATCTCTTTTGCTTTTGAACTGCCTGGATGGAAACCAGATGTAACCAAAGGAATCGCACTCCGTTACACCCGTTGACATTTTGTTAAAAAAGCGGTACACCAAGCCTGTTCTTTTCAGTGAGGAAAACATGCACAAGGTTCTCGATAATCTGGGCAAGGTCCGTGAGGAGTGCCATCGGACAGACAAACTCGCCAAGCACTTCAATCTCACGGTCTCTTCTGGAGATCGTGATTCCCTGCGCTGGGGTTACTCAGATTTCTTCATGCCCAAGAGCCGGGTGGAGAAGCCGATGCAAATCGGGTTCTCGCGCGACGTCTTTCTCCTGCCGGACTCCCACATTGAGTTCGACTATGAGCTGGGCTTCGCCGACGAGTTCGAGCTGAGCTCGAGTCGGCTGATCGTTGCGTATCGGCTCACCTTTACGCAGGAGTTTGGCGAGGAAGACTCGCCGACGATCTATTCCTTTCCCGTCACGATTTTCTATGAAGCCGTAGAAAATCGCTGGCGTGCCTCGGCTAAGATTCGCCACGGCGAGGAAAAGAAAACACCCTATGTTCGACCCAAGAACTGGGCGGACATGCTCGAGGCAAGCGGGCTCGACTTTGGCGAGCTTGCCCAAGGGCTCAAGAAGGATCGCGCCTACAACAATATCGAGGCCATGATGGCGATAGCTGTCAGTCATGCACCGTCACGCAAACAGCTCAAAGCGCGGGTGCTCCGTGCAGGATGATATCGACCTCGATGTACTAGCGCATTTTATGCGCGTGCCCCACAAGGGCCTCGCTCGTATCATCGCAACGCTCGATGTCCTCGGTATCGCAACGGATGAGCGTAAGTGGGCCTCGCGTGGCGATGTAAATTTTCCCCGCATTGAGTATCTCCTCGATGACAGCGGCTATCGCCTCAACATGGGCGTGTCGCGCCAACCCTTCAAGGGCCATATTTCGTGGATATCCATCCATGGACTGAACGAGGACAATGAATCCTCCTCGATTCTCCGGCTCTGCTATCTCGAGGAGAGCCCGCGCTGGTACCGTGAGCATGCGCGCGGAACCTACACGGACGAGCGCATGGGTGCGTTGATCCGAGAGTGGTTCCCGACAGCTTCCGCGGAAGCTCCGCTCGAGGATGAATATCTGGTCAACGCCACGCTTCAGCACTTTGTGAATCTCCTTCTGGAGGGATAAATATGACGCCGGTCCGCTTCTCGGATCGGCGTTTTGCATAATGCGTAGGATTGACAAAGGCAAAAATATTTTGATATATTCTTGCCGCATTCAACCGAGTGTGTGAACTTTTAAAGGAGCGTGAAATGGGTGGAGAAGGAAAGCATCATCGACCGCGAGACACAGGTCTCGCGGAAGCGAGCAAGATGTGTCAGAGCTTCTTTGTGGAGCATCTCGGCCATCTCGGACTCATCGCCAAGCACGCGGTGATCGATCGCACGGACTACTTCATTGTCCCAAAGGCGGGCACACTCGAGCTACTGTGGTATTACGAACATGGTTTTCGAGGAAATTTGCGAGCGGTTTGCGAGCTCGGCTTCAACGGAAACAGCTACAGCCGCATCACTTGGACGTCCGAAGAGGGCTGGAGCTACTCGTTGCTCGGCGGAGAAGATGAGAGCCAAATCTCTGATGAAGCACTCAACTTTCTGAATCAACTCAATCGCACCTACCGCTTTACATTCAAGCCCGGCATCAACATCACGATCTCGGAGCAGGATGTTCCGGCAATCGTGCGCATGCACGCGATCGTGATCTACGCACAGCGCGAAGGGAAGAATTGATATCCGTAGCCTTGACAAGAGAGGAAAAAGCGGCTATCTTTCGTGAACCTCTTTTGAGGAGAAAGTGAGAAATTCAATGGCCCGAAAGCCCGTCTCCGAGCTGGACAGCGACCTCAAGTACGAGGAGCGCGCCACCGGAGTTCCGATTCAGGTCCGTACCCCGAGCGGTTTCCCGCCGCCCGTTCCGGACGGTCCGGAACCGTTCCATTTCAACCTCGAGCAGGCGGTCGCGCAAGACGCGATCGAGCATCCCGAGGGCTACAGCGACTTCATGAGTCGCAACCAGAAGCCGGGCAAGCTCGGCACCTTCGGGGACATCCTCCGCTCCGCCCAGCGTCCGGAGTCCCGTCGCCAAGGCGAGCTCTGATGTCGACGCTCGACTACTATCAGCGCTACATGGAGGGCAAGGTGTGCATCGAGTGCACCTCGCCCATCACCCCCGGACAGCCCTGTGCGCACTGTCGCGCCGAGCACGAGACGGCTCTGACCGCGGGCATCGTGAGCGATGACCCTCGTTCCCCGAGCTACCTCCCGCCCGCACTGCAGGACATGCCCGAGAACGCCGGTCGCCACATGGCTCCGGCTCTAGACTGAACTGACGGCCCCCGTACCAACTGGTACGGGGGCCTCGTTGTATCCTTGACCAAAAAGTAATAATCTGATATTGCTGGAACAGGATACAAAAGGAGCACGACATGTTCTTTGGACTTCCGGATATGTCATCGGACCTGGACGACCCGCGCATGTACGCCATTCGCCGTTACCTCGACTTGTTCTACTCCGTACTCGATCACTACGACAACCTCGACGAGCTCGAGAGTGAGCAAAAGACCAGTGACTCAAGTACGTCGATCGGCTACTCGGCTGATTGCGGATACGTCTTGCGCCTCGAGATGCGCATCCGTCGCGGAAAACCAGAGACAGGTTTTACACTTGTCCAGATCGGACACGATCTCCACTCGCCACTCATCCGAGCATCGCGCCGCATGGGTTGCTCGTGGCAGGCCTATCAGCTGAACATGGAGAACGCCTCAAGCGAGATGCATCTTCTCATGTGCGGCATGGGACTTGTCCAACCATCGGCTCGCTACGAGTTCACAGAGCTTCGTAGCAACAAGCTCTTCGGACTCTGCTGTGAGATGATGATCTACGGATTCTTGAGCAATCGTCAGAAGCGGTCGGCCTGAAGAATAGACCCCGATTCGTTTCTCGAGTCGGGGTCTTCTCGTTTTACATAAAAGATCGTAAGGTCGATTTGGAGGTTGTTATGCGACACGACCTGCGCCCCGGCGACCGGCTGTTTACGGTTTCTGCATTCCTCATCACCAAGGACGAGCCGCGTCCTCGAGCCCTGCTCATCAATCACCCCAAGCTTGGCAAATGGCTGCAGCCCGGTGGACACGTCGAGCGGGGTCAAGACCCGATCATGGCGCTCATCGAGGAGTGTGAGGTCGAGGTCGGCATCGACATCGAGTCGTATCTCCGTCCACTCGCAAACTTTGGCAATGTCGACGTGCTACCGCTCCCGGTACATCTGACATCGATCCTGATTCCCGCGGGCAAGCCTAACCCGGGTGACCCGGAACACTACATGATCGACTTGGCCTATCTGATCCGCCTACCGCATCAACCGGTAAAGGAGGGAATCGAGGCCGTTTGGGTGGATAAGATCCACCTTGCACTTTATGACATGCCGGCGGATGTCCGGTTCTTTCTCAAGCATCATCTCTAGATCTGGAATGCCGCCCTTGACGCAAAGTCGAGGGCGGCTTAAATTAGCAGTTAGAGAGTTTGACTGCTAAATTCATGGACCCACGTCTCCAACAACTATTACGCCTTGTTTTACAGGAATACGTCGCCTCGGCAGAGCCAGTTGGCTCGCAGTACTTGGTCGAGCGCTACACCCTGGAAATCAGCCCGGCGACGGTCCGCAATTGGTTTGCGGAACTGGATGAACTCGGCTTTCTGGAGCAGCCGCACACAAGCGGTGGTCGCATCCCAACACAAGCCGCCTTCAAACAGCATGTCGATGAGATGTTGCCTAAGCCAGCACCCAAACGCTCACGCGATCGACTCGAGGCAGCAGTAAAAGCAGGTGAGGAGCACAAACTCCGTGCGGTCGCACGCGAGCTTGCCTCGCTCACGGGTCTCGCAACAATCGTTGCCGCTGATGGAGCGGACACCTACTTCACCGGACTCTCACAACTGCTCGCGCAACCGGAATTTCACAACTGGCAAAACGCCATTCATCTGACAGGCCTGCTTGAGCATTTAGATGAAACACTCGCTGGATTAAAACGCATCTCATTCGACGAGCCTTTGGTTCTGCTCGGTGAGGACTGTCCCTTTGGTCCGGCTTGCGCGGCTATCGTCGCGAAAGGCCCAAATAAAACGCTCATCGGCATTCTTGGTCCGGTACGTATGGACTATCAACAAGCTATGTCCCATCTTGTATCCGCTCTCGAAGTCTTAAACTCATAAAACTATGGAAGAACAAAATAAACAGGACCTTGAACCCGAGATTGCTTCGTCGCAGACTCCTCGCAATGACAACTGTGTGAACTGTGATGAATATCTCTCCGGTTGGAAACGAGCCCAAGCGGATTATCAGAATCTGAAAAAAGAATCAGAACGAGAAAAATCGGAATTCGCTAAGTTTGCTAACGAGCGACTCCTTACGGAACTTCTGCCCGCCATCGACCAATATAATCTCGCGCTAACATTCATTCCGGATACACAGGGTTTGCCGGAAGACGAGAAAAAGAAATGGGACAACTGGCTGATCGGCATCAAGGCTGTAAAAGGTCTCTGGGATCAAGCGGCGCAAAGCGTCGGACTCACACGTATCCCCGTCGACATCGACTTTGATCCAAATATTCACGACGCCGCCGGCACGGAAACGGTTGAAGGAAAAGAACCCGGTTCAATCGTACGCGTTGTTCAAGAGGGTTGGTCACTTCATGGAAAAGTTCTTCGCCCCGCTCGAGTCATCATCACTGCTTAATATCTCAAAACTATGTCTAAAATTCTTGGAATCGATCTTGGTACCACTAACTCCTGCTTTGCTGTTGTAGAAGGTGGTCAGCCAAAAGTATTGGAAAACGCTGAAGGCGCACGCACCACGCCTTCCGTTGTTGCGGTTACAAAAACGGGTGAACTACTTGCCGGACAAATTGCCAAACGCCAAGGCGTCGTGAATCCGGAGAACACCTTGTTCTCGGTAAAGCGTCTTATTGGTCGCCGCGCTTCCGATGAAGAGGTTCAGCGCGACATGAAATGGTTGCCCTACAAAGTTGTCGCAAGTGGCGATGCGGTCCGCGTTGTCATGGGCGGTAAGGAATACTCTCCAGAAGAAATCTCTGCCATGGTTTTGCAAAAGATTAAAGCGGATGCAGAGGCAAAGATCGGCGAGAAAATCACGGAAGCTGTTATCACGGTTCCTGCTTACTTTGACGACTCACAGCGCCAAGCAACAAAGACCGCCGGTGAAATCGCCGGTTTGAATGTTCGTCGTGTGATCAACGAGCCAACAGCCGCAGCTTTGGCCTACGGTTTTGATCGTAAGAAGGATGAAAAGATCGTCGTCTACGACTTGGGTGGTGGAACCTTTGACGTCTCCGTTCTTGAAGTCGCTTATGACGCCGCAACATCGCAGAACACCATTGAAGTACGCGCGACAAACGGCGATACCCATCTTGGCGGTGACGACTTTGATCAATTAATCATTGGTTGGATTGTCGATGAATTCAAGAAAGCAGAAGGTGTCGATTTGTCCAAGGACAAGCTCGCGCTTCAGCGCATCAAGGACGCCGCAGAAAAAGCCAAAATCGAGCTTTCAAGTGCGATGGAAACAGAAGTGAACCAGCCATTCATCACAAGCGATGCCAGCGGTCCTAAGCATCTTCTCTTAAAGCTCACGCGTTCCAAGCTTGAGCAACTCGTTGGCGATCTCGTTGAGAAATCCCTCGAGCCATGCAAAAAGGCTCTCGCTGACGCCAAACTTTCCACTTCTGATATTCAAGAAGTGATTCTCGTAGGAGGTATGACGCGCATGCCGCTGGTTATTTCTGCCGTAGAAAAATTCTTTGGCAAAAAGCCTAACGCAACCGTGAATCCAGATGAAGTTGTCGCAATCGGCGCAGCCATTCAGGCTGGAAACTTGCAGGGCGATATCAAGGGCGAGCTTTTGCTCCTCGATGTCACGCCACTTTCTCTTGGTATTGAAACGATGGGTTCCGTCATGACCAAAGTGATCGACCGCAACACCACAATTCCAACCAGCAAATCACAAACCTTCTCCACCGCCGCTGACAGCCAGCCGTCGGTTGAAGTTCATGTCCTCCAAGGTGAGCGTGACATGGCTGCCGACAACCGTTCACTCGGCCGCTTCACCCTTTCCGGAATCCCTCCAGCTCCACGCGGTGTTCCACAAATTGAAGTGACATTCGACATCGATGCCAACGGCATCTTGAGCGTAAAAGCCAAGGACAAAGCCTCTGGCAAAGAACAGCAAATCACCATCACCGCCTCGACCAACTTGTCCAAAGAAGAAATCGAGCGCATGAAAAAGGAAGCCGAGGCCAATGCCGAGACTGACAAAAAGCGCCGCGAAGCCATCGAGGTACGCAACATGGCTGATACCATGGTGTACACCACGGAAAAAATGCTGAAAGAAAACGCCGAGAAAATAAAGGCGGAAGACAAAGCGATGGTCGACGTCAAACTCGAGGCTCTCAAAGCTTTAAAGGATAGTGAAGACATCGAAGCTATCAAAAAAGCCGCTGATGAACTTGCAACCGAAGCCCAAAAAGTTGGCGCCGCTCTCTACCAGACTCGCCCAGAAACAGAAGCCCCTCCTGCTCAACCAGCAGAAGAAGCTAAAGAAGAGCCAAAAGCTGACGAGGAAAAACCAGAAGAACCTAAAGCTTAATGTCATTCCCGCGTAGGCGGGAAACCAGTCCAAATAAAAATATGTCCCAGCCACAACAACCCATGCAGGTAAACGCCATGCCAAAAGACCTGAAAGGCAACTATGCCAACATCGTCTCCGTCACAAGCCAGGAACGCGATGTCGTTATCGACTTCCTCGCTCACACCCGCATGGGCGACCAACAGCAAGCACAATTGGTCTCACGTATCTTCTTGAACCACTTCACCGCCAAAGAACTTGTTGAGGTGATTCAAAAGACATTGGTTGAATGGGAAAAACTGCGTTACGAGAACGTGAAGAAATAACTGAGTCATTCCCGCGTAGGCGGGAATCCAGCTGAGTGAATTGAATCAATGTTCGGATCATCTGGTCCTGGATACCCGTCTTCACGGGTATGACAAGCAAGTACATGGCAAAAGATTATTATCAAATACTAGGAGTTTCGAAGAGTGCAACCGACGACGAAATCAAAAAGTCATTTCGTCGTCTTGCGCATGAACATCACCCCGACAAAGGCGGTGACGCTACGAAATTTAAAGACATTAACGAGGCCTATCAAATCCTCTCCGATAAACAAAAGCGCCAAACCTACGATCAATACGGCTCTGCCGCTTTTGAACAAGGCGGTGCTGGAGGCCCTGGTGGTTTTGGAGGCTTCGGTGGTGGTGCCGGTGGTTTTGATTTCAATTTTGGAGGCCAAGACTTTGGTGATTTAAATGACGTCCTCGGTGAGATGTTCGGCTTTGGCGGCGGTTCATCGCGTCGCGAGAAGCGCGGTCAAAACATCGAGATGGACGTGGAGCTTTCCTTCCGTGAAGCCATCTTTGGTATCGATAAAACTCTCAAGCTCTATCGCCAGCTTTCCTGTCAGCACTGCAAAGGCGATGGGGCAGAACCCGGAACCAAAGTAAACGAGTGTAAAATCTGTAAAGGTTCAGGACGCGTACAACAAATGCAGCGCACGATGTTTGGTTCCATCCAAAGCACGGTCGCCTGTAAGGATTGTCACGGTCGCGGCAAGAAACCGGAGAAAGAATGTACGGTTTGTGCAGGTCACGGCGTACAGCGTCGCGAGCAAAATGTTTCTTTTCATATTCCAGCCGGCGTCGATGACGGGGTAATGCTCCAAGTCGCCGGAGAAGGGGAGGCGCCAGCAGGTGGCGGACGCGCCGGAGACTTATTTGTCCGCGTTCACGTCGCTCAAGATGTAAAGTTTGAACGACAAGGCAATGACATCGTGTCCGAGATGGCAATTCCATTCAGTATTCTCGCCATCGGCGGAACCATCAATGTCCCAACCATCGACGGCGATGAATCTGTCCGTGTCGCAGAAGGCACACAAGATGGCACGCTCATCACGATCCGTAGCAAAGGCGTTCCCTACAGCCGCTCCGGTACGCGTGGCAACCACATCGTCCGCCTCATCGCCGACATTCCACGTAAACTTTCCAAAGAACAAAAAACGCTGCTCGAGCAGCTACGTAACACGGGCCTCTAGGCCCGTGTTATCATTTCAGTTATGCCTCCAGAGGCCGGATTTGCTGTCGCCGGACTTCCTTTTACATGGGACGTCATTGTGTTTGTATTGTTAGTCATCACAGGTCTTGGTTATGGTTTTGCCGTTGGTCGTGATCGCGCTGTCACGATTTTGCTTTCAACCTATCTCGCTCTCGCCGTCGTAACCAACGCGCCAATTCTCTCACGCATCTCGCAAGCCCTGAACGCCAACAAAAGTTCCAGTTTTCAACTCGTCTGGTTTCTAGGATTATTTTTACTTATCTTTGGTTTGCTTTGGCGCAGTCATCTTCTTCGTAATCTCGCCAAAGAGCGGGGAGCATGGTGGGAGACGGCGCTCTTCAGTATCTTGCAAGTTGGTTTGCTGGTCTCGATTGCGCTCTTTCTCCTTCCTGTTGATGCAACTCAGAGTCTATCGCCACTTTTCCAACAAGCTTTCATCGGTGAAGTAGGACGATCGTTCTGGCTTATCGCTCCAATACCGCTTCTCTACATAATCGGTCGTGAAGTATACAAAGACGAGGACGATGAATAGGGTCATGGTAGTGCCTATGCAACCGAGCTATACTGATTCCATATGGATGAAAACAACCAAGGCACACAGGCTCCGATGCCGCAGGTCGACGCAACGCTCAAGCAGGAGTCTCTCCCAACCCAGCGCTTAAGGCCTTTATACCGCATCACACAAGTCGTTTGGTATGTATTGGCCATTATGGAGCTGTTGCTCGCCATGCGCTTCTTCTTGAAGCTGTTTGCCGCTAATCCAACCGCAGGCTTCACAAAGTTTATCTATACAGCTACCTGGCTTTTTGCCGGCCCTTTCACCTATGTGTTTGGTGCCTCGCAAGTCCAAGGTAATATTTTTGAATGGTCGACTTTGCTCGCCATGGTCGTGTATCTCGGCATTGCCTGGATGATTGTGAAGGCGCTTATCATGTCCAAGCCAGTCTCAACAAAAGAAGCCGACGAAAAGTTACCGGAACAAGGAAAACTTTAAGAGTTTGCGCAAACGGCAGCCAATGGCTGCCGTTTTTGTATATGTCTCAGTTCTGGTGTTGTAGAAACGGCAACAGCCTGCTTTTATGGTGTTATGAACGTTGCCGGAAAAGGGATGTTGCTTATAACGGATACATTTGGCCGCATCAAACATGTATCTGGTTCCGTGGAAAACTGGTCTGGATTTTCCGTAGCCGAGTCCGTTGGCTCTAAACCGGGTGATTTGTGGGGCGGAAACATGGATAAAGACTTCTATCGCTCTCTTTGGCGATCGATTTCCGTAGAGCACAAGCCTTTTGCCGCACGAGTCGCTAATCGTTCCAAGCGTGGCGAGACGCTTCCTTCACTGTTAACGATTCTCCCACTTGTTGATGAGGGTGGTCCCCGATATTTTTTAGCGATGCAGCCAGATCCAGATGCTTGGTCAAGTTATGAGCGGGAATTTGCTCTACATTGGGAGAGGATTGCGCGTGACCCACGTGTCTTATCCTCGTGGATCGAGCGTTGGACCGGTGAGCGTATCGATACACAGCACGATGAATCAGTTATGGGCCTAGTCGAGCGCACCTTGGTCCAGCCGACATCAGAACGTTTTGCAAACAGGGAGTCTGATCGAGTCTCCATCGAGCTTGCTAGAGAGAACTTGGAACAATATGCAGATATCTTTAAGCGATATTACGCTACGGTGCTCGGATATTTGCGACGCCGTTTGACTGATGCGGAAGAAGCGGAAGATATCGCGCAGAATGTCTTCATTAAAGCGATGAATGGTCTTTCCAGATACCAAACACGCAACGCATCTTACAAAACATTTTTACTTCGTATCGCGCACAATGAACTTTTGAACCAATATCGTCGTAAATCCGTTGAACAACGCTGGATAGCAGAGCTGTGGACGCCACCCGACGCCTCGATGCGGAAAGTGGAAACTCAGGATGCTCTGGAACGGGCGATGGATAAACTAGGAACAGCTGACCGTGACACGCTGAAGTTGTTTTACGGTGAAGGTCGTACGGTCGCAGATATTGCTGTGCGTCTTGGAAAATCAGAAAACGCTGTAAAATTGATGCTTTCCAGATCACGCAAACGTCTGCGAGGAGAGCTCTGACACCTTTTGCCCTAGCTAGGTGTTTACATAGGTACGGAGCGTAATCCGTACCTTATGCCGATATACAAAATTCACAAAAGAAATGGAGCTATCGTTGATTTTGAGCCAGAAAAAATCAAGCTAGCAATTCAAAAAGCAGCACAAGTCGTCGGAAATACTCAAGAGGGGCTTTCTGAACTTGTGGCAAAAGAAGTCGTTTTTGATTTAGAGGAAAAATATAGTGAAGCCATTCCGTCGGTCGAGCAAACGCAAGATGCGGTTGAGCGTGTCTTGATTCGGTACGACTACGCAGATATCGCAAAAGCGTACATTCTCTATCGAGAAAAACGCCGAGAGTCTCGTCAGACGCGAGATGTCGTCGTGGAGGTGGGAAAGACAATTGATGAATATCTAGAAAAAAGCGATTGGCGCGTTTTGGCCAACTCCAACCAAGGATTCTCACTCGGAGGATTGATTCTCAATAGCGCTGGAAAGGTCACCGCAAACTATTGGTTATCGCACGTCTATCCGCGTGAAGTAGGAGAAGCGCATCGTAATGGCGATGTGCATATTCACGATCTCGACATGTTCTCTGGTTATTGCTCCGGTTGGAGTCTCCGTATGTTGCTTGAGCAAGGCTTTAACGGCGTTCCAGGAAAAACAGAATCAGCTCCACCAAAACATTTAACCTCGGCGGTTGCACAAATGGTGAATTTTCTCGGCACCCTTCAAAATGAATGGGCAGGCGCTCAGGCATTTTCCAGTTTTGATACGTATCTCGCACCATTCGTAAAAAAATACGAAACGGAAGTACGAGAAGAGATCACAAAATCAGGTGCAGCGTTTCCAGATACAATGGCGCTCGACCAATATGTCGATCAGCGTGTTTGGAAATACGTTAAACAAAATATCCAGTCATTTGTCTTTAACCTCAACACACCAAGTCGATGGGGAACGCAGACACCCTTCACCAACATCACACTCGACTGGGTGTGCCCAGAAGATTTAAAGGAAAAGCGTTTAATTCTCGGCGGTGAATCCTATGCCTTTACCTTTGGTGAATTGAAAAAGGAGATGGACATCGTGAACCGCGCCTTCATTGAGGTGATGACGGAAGGTGATGCCAAGGGACGCGCGTTCACATTCCCAATCCCTACATACAACATCGGAAAAGATTTTGACTGGGAGGATCCAAAGGCTTTGCCACTCTTTGCAATGACAGCCAAATATGGCACGCCGTACTTCCAGAACTTCATCAATTCCGATCTGAAACCAGGTGATGTCCGTTCCATGTGCTGCCGTCTTCAACTCAATTTAAACGAGCTACGAAAACGGGGAGGAGGCCTCTTTGGTTCTGCGGAAATGACCGGATCAATCGGAGTCGTTACGATCAACGCAGCTCGCTTTGGGTATCTTGCAAGGGGAGATCGTACCGTATTCTTTGAGATGCTCGGACGCTTGATGGATATGTCGATGGCGTCACTGGAAATCAAGCGCAAAGAAATTCAAAAATGGATGGATCGCGGACTGTTTCCGTACACACGGCACTTTCTAGGAACGCTTCGAAATCATTTTTCAACCATCGGTATCAACGGAGTAAATGAAGCGATCAGAAATCTGACGGATGATGGAGAAAATATCGCTTCACCAACCGGCCGAATTTTTGCCAAAGAAATCCTCGACTTCATGCGTGATCGTTTGAAACGATATCAAGAAGAAACGGGACATCTCTACAATTTGGAAGCCTCGCCAGCGGAAGGTGCGACCTACCGCTTTGCAAAAGAAGATCAAAAACGTTTCCCAGGTGTTCTCCAAGCTGGAACAAAAGAAGCGCCATACTACACCAACTCAACCCAGCTTCCCGTGGGTTACACAGACGATGTCTTTGAAGCGATGGATCTTCAAGACGACCTTCAAACGCGCTATACAGGCGGCACAGTGCTCCACGCGTACATGTCCGAGCGTCTGAGCTCACCAGAAGCCTGTCGGGAACTCGTACGACGCATTCTCACGCGCTATCGTATGCCGTACATCACCATCACACCCACATTCTCGATCTGTCCAAAGCATGGATATATCGCGGGTGAGTGGGACTTCTGTCCGACATGTGACACAGCTCTCGGAATCACAAGCAATCATCAAGACCAGGAGATCCGTGAAAAGCATTCTTCTAAACAACCAACACGCTAAACATCATAAAACCAAACTCCTATGACAACTATCGATCAAGCACAGGACCTTCAATCCAATCGCACGCGCTGTGAAGTCTGGACACGTGTTATGGGATATCATCGCCCAGTCTCGCAGTTCAATATCGGTAAAAAGAGCGAGCACTATTCACGAAAGCATTTCACAGAATGCTCTTCTGCAAATAACCGCTTCCGCGAGGCTTATGCAACTGCCTCTTGTACGGTGTAGTGGAATTCAGCCATTCACTCAATTAGATTTTCCAGGATCGATTGCTTGCATTGCATTTTTACCTGGCTGTAATTTCCGATGCGGGTACTGTCATAATCCGGAATTCGTTCTCCCGGAACGTTTGAAGGAGACGAGAGATTCTTGGATCGAGGAAGACGTATTTTTGTCCTTTCTGGATAAGCGTCAGGGGCTACTCGACGGCGTCGTGATCTCCGGAGGGGAGCCGACCATGCACCCGGGCCTCGAGTCATTCATCCGGCGTATCCGAGAAAAAGGTTTTCGTATCAAGCTCGATACAAATGGTAGTTACCCAAAGGCTATCGCGCATCTGCTTGATGAGAAGCTACTCGACTATGTTGCGATGGATGTGAAGACATCTCTGGAAAACTACCCGGAATTAACGGGTCCCTGCACAAAACCGGAAGCGATCGCACAAAGCATTGCGTTGATTCGCGACCAAGCCCCTGACTACGAGTTCCGAACAACGCTACTCCGAGAAATCCACGAATTATCAACATTGGAAGCGATGGTTGAGCTTGTACGCGGTGCCAAGCGATACGCGCTTCAACCGTTTCGTCCGGCAACAACTCTGGATCCAGCGTTTGCATCCTACACAGCGCCGGATGCCGCAGAGATGTTAATGATCGCTGATTTATTCCGCCCTCATGTAAAAGAATTGATCATTCGATCCGTATGACCAAGTATCAAAAATACTCACTGTTCGTGCTTCGTATCGTAATAGGTTGGATGTTTTTCTACGCAGGTATTACCAAAGTATTGAATCCAGAATGGAGTTCCGCAGGATTCTTGAAAGGAGCAAAGACATTCGGCGCTTTTTATCAAATGATGTTGCATCCGAATATCTTGCCCTTCGTCGACTTCATGAATGAATGGGGGCTGCTCTTAATCGGTATCTCGCTATTGATTGGTGGTTTTGTGAGATATAGCTCATACGGTGGCATGTTGCTCATGGCGTTGTATTATTTTCCGCGATTACAATTTCCGTACCCAAATGACAATGCCATGCTCGTCGATGAACATGTGATATATATAGCAGTACTAGCCGTATTAATCGCGTGGGATGCTGGCCGAGTATGGGGTTTTGATGGCTGGTTGGAAAAGCGTAAAGAAATGACAAAAAAATCCTGATCCGCTACTGTTTCCAGCATGCTCAAGCTTTGGAACACACTCGATCGAAAACTCGAAGACTTCAAGTCGATCAAAAAAGGAGAGGTCGGACTCTATACATGTGGTCCAACCGTTTATAATCCTGCGACCATCGGCAATCTTCGTACGTATGTATTTGAGGATGTCTTGAAGCGCACCTTGTTGCTACTCGGATACAAAGTACATCACGTCATGAACATCACCGACGTTGGCCATCTTGTCGGCGATGGCGATGAAGGTGAAGACAAGGTCGAGCGAGAGGCGGCCAAACAAGGAAAAACTGCCTGGGACATCGCCAAGATGTATGAAGGAATGTTTGACGTAGACATGCAGCGCTTAAATATCATCGCTCCTGTCGGAAAAGATCGCCCACACGCGACCGACTACATCAAACAACAAATCTCCCTCATCGAAAAACTGGAAGAGAAAGGTTACACCTATCGCACGAGCGACGGAATCTATTTTGATACCGCCAAATTCAAAGGATACGGCAAACTCTCCGGACAAAAGTTAGAAGACAAAGAAGCTGGCGCGCGTGTCGAGGTAAATGAAGAAAAGAAACATCCCGCCGATTTTGCACTCTGGAAATTTTCACCAGAAAATGCCAAGCGTCAGATGGAGTGGGAGTCACCATGGGGAGTTGGTTTCCCTGGTTGGCATGTCGAGTGTTCTGCGATGTCGGAAGAATTGCTCGGACAGCCTTTTGATATTCACTGTGGAGGTGTCGATCACATCACGGTTCATCATGAAAATGAAATCGCTCAATCCGAGGCCGCTTTTGACAAGCCGCTCGCTAACTACTGGGTTCACGGAGAGTTTTTGCTCGTCGATGGCAAGCGTATGGGCAAGTCAGAAGGGAATGCCTATCTACTCGACGATCTCATCGCAAAAGGTTTTGATCCGCTCGCATACCGTTTCTATTGTCTCGGCACACACTATCGATCCAAATTGAATTTTACTTGGGAAGGATTGGAAGGCGCGCAAAATGCGTTGAAGAACTTGAATGCAATCGCTCGAGATATACAGCCAAGTACATTTGTCGATGTTCCAACCGCTGAAGCCTTCCGCACAGCTTTGGAAGATGATCTGAACACCTCGGCAGGACTTGCTGTTATGTGGGAAATGTTGAAAAGTGACAGTTTGGATCCTGAAACAAAAGGTGGGACACTGACCCTTATGGATAGAGTATTGGGACTTGGTCTAACCGAGATGATCGGAAAAAGAATCGTTGCTCCTATGGGCGTTCAAATGCTTGCCGCAGAACGTAAGCTAGCCCGTGAATCCAAAAACTGGCAAAAATCTGATGAATTACGCGACGCGATCAAGCAAAAAGGTTGGTTAATTGAGGACAATAAGGACGGCGGATACGATTTACAGCCTCTTTCATAAGAAAGTGCTATACTTTAGGCATGTCCGACGGGTTTTTGGGCGGTGTAGAACCGACTTTGGAAAAAAATCCAGAGCCGGTTGAATCGCCATCCGTAGAAGCTCAGCCCGGCACTGAGCAAAGCGCTATTGAAGCCGACCATGCAACCTTTGAGCAGTCCGCAGAACGCAAAGATGAATTCCTAGAAGCCGCTTTGGAAGAGGCGCCAACCTCAATGGTACCTGCAACCGGTACAGCTCCCGCGGAAGAGGTCGCACCCGTTGTTGCCGCAAGCGATGAAGTCACTCTGGAGGTCGAGAAAATCATGGAAGACGGACTCGGCGACTACGTAGAGGCGATGCCGGAAGAAGCGCGCCAACGTTTCCTGGCCAAAGGCCGCGACGTTTCAACGCAAATCGCGGTCATGGTCCGCAGTTTTAAAGTCGAGTTACGCCGTACAATCGACCTTATCCGTGACTGGCTCCTGACCATCCCGGGCGTAAATCGTTATTTTTTGGAGCAAGAAGCAAAAATAAAAACCGACCGCATCATCACGCTTGCCCGCGCGCGTAAAGAAGATATAGAAAAACAAGTCTAATCATAAACACATGTTTCCCGCGTTCCTTCTTCAGCTAGATCTCACTGTACCGATTTCCCAATCGCCGGATCTTCTTGATCCCATCTTTTTGTTGACGAGTCCAATTGCCTATCTCATCTACACGCTTATCGGAGCAATTGTTCTCATTTATATTTTGCTTCGCATCGGTCGCGCGATCAATATTCGTCGCAATCGTGCAAAAGTTGCCTTTGGTTTAAAGGTTTTGATGGTGCGTGTACCAAAAGAACTGAACGCCGATGACGCATCCAAGGGACAGACACAGCAACAAATCCAAGAGCTTATTGGCGCAATGGAAACCGTCTTCTCAACCGTCGGCGCGCTCAAAGCGCAACGCGGTTTTGGATCGTGGTTTTCCGGACGTAGCGATCTTTTTACATTTGAAATCGTCTGTCATCGCGACAAGATCAGTTTCTTTGTGACGGTTCCAGAAAAGTTGCGCGAGTTCATGGAACAGCAAATTCTTGCGCAATATCCAAACGCTCAAATCGATGAAGTTCCTGACTACAATATCTTCTCGCCTAATGGCGTTATTCTCGGTAGCTACTTAAAATCGCGCCGACCCAATTATTTCCCGATCAAAATCTACACCAAACTCGAGGCCGACTCGATGAACTCCATCACGAATGCCTTGTCTAAAATCGAGTCAGGAGATGGGGCTGCAATTCAGTATGTTGTCCGTAGTGCGCGCAAAGAATGGCGTACAGAAGGTTTGCGTATCGCTCGCGCGATGCAACAAGGAAAAAAATTAAAAGATGTCGAGCGCAAATCATTTAGCGGACAAGTAACCAAAGAGCTAACAACCCTCGGATCAAGTAAGTCCAAAGACAAGAAGCCGGATGAAGGCTATCGTTTGTCGCCGTTGGAAGAGGAGATGATTAAAGGTCTTGAGGAAAAAGCCTCGCATGCCGGACTCGACGTTAACATCCGTGTTGTTGTCTCTGGTAAAACGCCAGAACGTGCACAACGTTATTTAAACGACATTCTGAATGCCTACGGTCAATTCAATATTTACGAATACGGCAACAGCTTTAAAAGCGTGATGCCGCGTAAACAATCGGGCATTGTTGAGTCGCTCATTTATCGCCATTTTGATGAAAATCAAAAGATTGTTCTGAACTCACAAGAAATGGCAACTGTTTACCATTTTCCACTACCAACAACAGAAACGCCTAAAATCAACTGGCTCTTGTCGCGTCGTGCCCTCCCACCATCCAACTTGCCGAGCGAGGGGATTCTGCTTGGCCAATCCGAGTATCGTGGTCACAATTATCAAATCCACATGAAGCAAGGCGATCGCCGTCGTCACATGTATGTGATCGGTAAATCTGGTTCCGGTAAATCTGTCTATCAAGCCTCACTCATCAAGCAGGATATTGAAGCGGGTCGTGGCGTTTGTGTGATTGATCCGCACGGAGATCTTTGTGATGAAGTGCTCGAGTACGTACCAAAAGAACGTGCCGACGATGTCATCTTCTTTGATCCTGCTGATTACTCACGTCCGATGGGTTTGAACATGCTCGAGTTTGATCCAGCTCAACCTCAGCAGAAAACCTTCGTGATCAACGAGATGCTCAAGATTTTTGATAAACTTTACGATCTCAAATCTACCGGCGGCCCAATGTTTGAGCTGTACATGCGTAACGCGATTTTGTTGCTCATGGAAGACGTCGAGAGTGGATCGACGCTCATGGAAATCCCAAAGGTTCTGGCGGATGAAGATTATCGCAACTACAAGCTTTCCAAGTGTCAGTCACAAGACGTAAAAGATTTCTGGCAAAAAGAAGCGACCAAAGCCGGGGGAGAGGCGAGTCTTGCAAACATGGTTCCGTATATCACGTCCAAACTCACGCCCTTTATCTACAATGACTACATGCGACCGATTATCGGTCAGCAAAAGAGCGCCTTCAACATGCGCGATGTCATGGATGGCCAGAAAATCATCTTGCTAAAATTGTCCAAAGGAAAAATCGGCGACTTGAACGCCTATCTTATTGGTATGGTTCTCGTTGGTAAGATTCTGATGGCCGCTTTAGCTCGTGGCGACATGGAAGCCGCTGATCGCAAAGATTTCTATCTCTATATCGATGAATTCCAAAACTTCCTCACGGATTCTATCTCGGCGATTTTGTCGGAAGCCCGTAAATACGGCTTAAACTTGATCATCGCGCATCAATTCATCGGCCAGCTAGAAGCGAAAGGCGGGGATACGATGATCCGCGATGCGATTTTTGGTAACGTCGGTACGATGGTTGCCTTTCGTATTGGTGTGGAAGATGCAGAATTTCTTTCCAAAGAATTTGCGCCTGTTTTTAGTGAGTACGACTTGGTAAACGTAGAAGCATTCACCTGTAATATCAAAATGTTGATTGATAATACCGCTTCACGTCCTTTCAACATGAAGCCAGTCATGCCAAAGCGTCCGCAGGACAAAGAGCTGTCGCGTATGATCAAAGAGCTTTCTCGGTACAAGTTTGGTCGCAAGCGAGAACTTGTTGAGGCAGAGATTCTGGAGCGTCGTGAGGCCAGTGCCGATCTCACATCTATGGATGACATGAAGCTGTAATGTGGTATCCTGTGTGTAAATCGTGGGTAAAAAGAAAAAGTCAAAAATAAAAACAATCTATGGAAGAACAAGACGATATCCTTGAGCAGGTGGATGTTGTACAAGAAGAGGAGACTCCCGGACTGTCGGGGGCAGAGACGAAGATGGCGCTCGCAATCCGCGTGGTGCGTGATTTAAAATCTCGCTTGGATAACTTGGAACGTTTGCTGGAGAGCCGATCAGAAGCTGTCGACATGGAAGAATATGCACTCGGTACCGGCGAGGAACTTACGTATGGATCTTTTGACGGACGTTCCATAGAAGGCGTATTTGATGGAGAACACATGGTTGGTGAAGATGGTCGCAAATATTCCGTTACGCCTAACTATGCTTCCAAGTCCAAGCTGGTAGAAGGTGATTTGTTACGCCTGACGATTAATGAAGCAGGACGTTTCCTCTTCAAACAAAAAGGTCCGATCGAGCGTCAACGCTTAGTCGGCTCTCTGACACAGGACGAGCTTACCGGAGATTGGAAAGTCGTCGCAGGTGGCAATGGTTATCGTGTTCTTGCGGCCGCTATTTCATTTCACCACGGTGAAATGGACGATGATGTTGTTATCCTTGTGCCTAAAGGAGCTCCATCGCGTTGGGCAGCCGTCGAGAATATCGTTAAGAAAGACGGGGGACAGTGGTAGGCGTTCCGCAAGGGGCGCCTTTGTGTTTAGATGTGCCGTATCCCTATGCCGTCCTTGTCCCAAAAATACCGACCCCAGACCTTTGCTGATGTCACGGGTCAAACCCATGTAACCGACACACTGGCTAAAGAGGTGGCCACCGGAAAACTTGGCCACGCCTTTCTATTTTGTGGTCCACGAGGCGTCGGAAAAACAACAACCGCCCGTATCTTTGCCAAAGCTCTCAACTGCTTGAATCCAAAAAATGGCGAACCAGACAATTCTTGTGAACGCTGCATGGCAGCTAATCAAGGCCGTCAAATCGACCTGATCGAGCTCGATGCCGCTACTCACACCGGCGTAGAAACCATCCGCGAGTCCATCGTCGAGCATGTACGTTTCGCTCCGATGAACGGCGCGCGCAAAGTGTATGTGCTCGATGAAGCGCATATGCTTTCAACGGCTTCATGGAATGCGCTTCTGAAAACGTTGGAAGAGCCTCCGGCTTATGCCTTTTTTATACTCGCCACAACAGAATGGCATAAAGTGCCAGCTACAATCGTTTCCCGTTGTCAGCGATTTGAATTTAAACGCGTTCCAGACGACATCATGCATGATCGTATTGCGGTCCTTGCAAAGGCAGAAGATTGGAAGTTGGATGAAGGGGTCAACAAACTTATTATCTCTCGCGCCGACGGCTGTGTACGCGATGCAGAAACGCTTCTGGGTCAACTCGGTGGTTTGGGCGAGAAAAATATTACGCTCGACATCGCGCGTCTTGTTGTTCCGCAAGGCCATGTGCCAGCGGCAGCATCTCTTGTCGGATTTTGGGGTAGACGCGATCACGTCGGAGCGATGGCTGAGGCAACGCGTCTTTCTAATGAAGGTTTGCCGCTCCTTCCGCTCTTTGATGATTTGATAGAAATTATTCGCCAACTCCTCATTGCCTCGGCGGACGCTTCACTCGCAGAAAAATGGTCCAAAGGTACGGAGGATGAACGAGCGATGGCTCCACTCATCGGTGTTTTTCAGCCCGGAGAAATAAACGACATCGCGTTACTTTTGTTTGAACGTAGAAAAGACGCCAAGTCCGGTATCGATCCGCTCTTTGCGCTTCAGCTAGCCAGCACAATCGTCGCCGGAGGACTGCTTCGTAACGCTGGTTCAGTTGTCCCACCCCCTGCACCTACACCAGTCCCTGTGTCTCCCCCCGTCGTTCCAGAACCTGCGCCGCTCCCAAAAGACCAACCAAAAACAAATGAGCTCCTTGCCGACGTTGCTCCGATTATGGATACGTCAGCCCCGTCTGCCGTAGAAATTAATCAAGTTCGTATGAAGTGGCCGGCCGTTATCAGAGCGGTGGATGAGATTAATCACGCACTGCCCTTTATTTTGAAAATCAGCAAACCGGAAATGATGCAGGGAAACACGGTCATTATCCGATTCCAGTACGGTTTTCATCGCGATAAAATCATTTCTGATCCACGCAATCGCAAAACGGTTGAAGACGCGGTACGTCAAATACTCGCCAATGACACATTGCTTATCGATGGAATAGTAGGAGAAGATGCGATCGTGACAGAACAGCGCTCACAAGACATTGTCGGTAATATTTTGAAGGCCTTTGGGGGGAGCGTGGTAGAGTCATAAGAATATGAATCTGAATTCCAAGAGCTTTGCGGGAACACCCGTTCAAACACGCTCCGGCATGACGCTTGGAAGACTTGCTAGCCTCGATTTTGACGCCGATACAGGTCACCTGGTATCGATCCGTGTTCATGCGGGTCTTGTAAAAGGCTTGCTTGCCGATGAGTTGATTATCGCCTGGAGCCAGATCGTGGAAATGAAGCCAAAGAAAATTATCGTATCAGATACGTCCATCCCAGCTGGTGCAAGTGTCATCGCTCTTGCTTGATATGGATCCCGTTTCTTCACGGATCAAGGCGATGGCTCTGTATGACGCCATGACCTATCCGCCAACGGCACCCGAGCTAGATCTGGCGTCTGTCTCAGCTGCGATTGAGTCACCACTTAAGCTTGTTCGAGGTCGCGTGGTCTTTGAGGGAAGAGAGCTGCTCATCGAGGAGCATGAAAAGCGCGAGGCGCTTTTTCCGCGCAAGATCCGTCGCGCACGCCAAGTCGCTAAATTTCTCGCCGGACTTTCCGGTGTACGATTTGTCGCACTCTGCAATACAACAGCATTAGCTCACGCGCGCGATGAGGGTGACTTAGATTTTTTTGTTATAACAAAATCCGGAACCATTACCCAGTCTCGTGGTCTTGCGACACTCCGCTACGCCGCTTCTCGCCCCGGCACACATGCATCAGACCGCGATTCTGTTTGTCTTTCTTACTTCGTCGATGACTCCGCCCTCGACCTTTCCTCGCACATGCTCGCCGGAGACGACCCGTACTTTCGATTCTGGTTCCTCTCGCTTTTACCATTATTTGACGATGGCATCTCCAAAGATTTCTGGAATGCGAATACACAAATCCGTGCATCACACCCAAATGCCAAGCCTTGGATCATGTCTGAGGATTTGCGCGTGACGCGTCCTTGCTGGCGCATTCCAGCCTTTGCCTTTCTAGAGCCGCTTGCAATTAAATTACAAGAACACCGTATGTCACAAGTTTTGAAGTCGATGCGCAATCGCGACACACGCGTCATCGTCTCTCCACAAGTCCTCAAATTCCACGCCGATGATGGTCGTGAACAATTCCGATCACAGGCACAAGAAACAGCCCGTAAATATGGAGTCACTTCGTAACTGGTCATGGCGTCTCGCAATCCTCGCTCTACCTTGGCAGACGCGATACATCCTTTTTAGCTTGCCAACGCCTGAAGCGGGTTATCAAACCGAGTGGGGAATATATGCGATTTACGCATCTTGGATACTTATTATCATTGCATGGGTGTTTAGTCTTTCTCGTACTGCGCCCCGTGTCGTCGTACCAAAATCCGTTTGGTTGATTCTTGCATTGCTCGTATTACCGATCGTATTAACGCATACAACATACAGTTTACAGTTCCTCGCTCAACTCATTGCGCTGGTTCTCTTGGTCGATGCATTACGTCGCAATCACGTTTCTCGCGCCGATGCTTCTGCCTGGTTTCTCCTCTCGCTTGTCCCGCACATTCTTCTGGCCGTTACGCAATTTGATACGCAGAGCATATCCGCAAATAAATGGCTCGGTATTTCCGCGCAGAATCCAATAGAGTCCGGTGTTTCTGTCATTGGCGATTCTAGAGTCTTGCGTGCTTATGCCGGATTCTCACATCCAAACATCGCCGGTATGTGGTTTGCGCTTGGCCTTGGTGCCTCGCTCTGGCTACTCCGACGTTCCGAGATCCGATGGCAAATCATTTTAGCCTGGCTCATGTGTGCTGCATTACCGATCGGAATCGTCCTAACATTTTCACGTTCTGCGTGGCTGACAACTTTTGTCATCGTTGCATTGTTTCTTGCCAAGATTCTCCGCCGACCGATAGACGTCTATGCCCTGCGCTCGATTATCTTGGTGATCCTATGTACCTTGATCGGAATCATTCCAGTTTTGCCTTTGGTCATGAGCCGCGCGAACACGGTTCCGAGCATCGAGAATCAATCACTAGAAGAACGTTCTGCGACATGGAAAAATATTTGGCCAGTAATCGGGCAGTCGCCTATCATTGGCCACGGGTTAGGCAGCTCCGCCAAGATTATGTCGATTAACGGTCTGGGAAATCAGCCGCCGCACGCCCTGCCGCTCGTGGTCTTACTTGAAGTCGGTCTCATGGGGCTTTGTGTTCTAGGAATCACGCTTCTCTTACTCTGGCGAGCAGGGGACACAATAACGCGCTGTTTACTGATCGCCTTGTCGATACCGGCGCTCACCGACCATTATCTTTGGTCACTTTGGTCTGGTCAGATATTGGCTACCTTTTGCATGATTTGGTTCTTTTTAATACGTCGAAGCATTGACAAGAAGATAAAATACTGATAAAGCTGTTGAGCTCTTTTAACCCTTTGGAGGCACTCTTGGGAGATCCCAAACGCCGTAAAACGTTCGGATCGTCGTATCCGCCAAAAGTTGATCCTGTGGTGCTCGCTCGCTTCCCGAGCAGGCGCCCCTCGGATCTATCGCTAGTTCCTGCGTATGAGCAGGGACAGCTCCGTCTGCTCCAGCTTCTCTTCGAGCACGTTCCCGACGGCGTTGTGGGAACGGATCCACTCGGTTTCATTACCGAAGCAAATTCGGCCGCGCTCGAAATCTTTGGTCGCAAGGCCGAGGAGCTCGAGGGTAAACCGATCTTCGAATATCTTGTCGATGAATACGGCTCACCCCTCGCCGATGCAATCGGTCGCGAGATCACACGCTTTCGCGTGATTCGTAATCGGCATGTCTTCGTGAAGCGTCCTGACGGAACGCTCCGCTCCTGCACGCTCTGCGCCGGACCGCTCGTAGAAGATGGCAGCATCTTGCGTGCCTTCGGCATCTTCCGCGATCGCACCGAGCTCGAGGCGCTCGTACAGATCGACGAGCTCACCGGACTTCTGAACAAACGCGCGTTCTTGGAACGCGCGGAAGAACAGATCCGCATGTGCCGTCGTAAAGACGAGCCGCTCGCCATCGCCTACATCGACATGCGTCGCTTCAAGAAGCTGAACGACCATTTTGGTCATGCGGAGGGAGATCGTGTCCTGATGAAAGTCGGCGCGCGTCTCCGGAAAGAAGTCTTTGAGACGGACTTCTGCTCGCGTCTTCATGGCGATGAGTTCTGTGTTCTTCTCACGCGTATTGGTCGCGCGGATGTGGAGAAGGTTGGCAGGAAGATTGCTCGAGCCACAAGCTTTGAGATCGACCTCGTCGACCAAAAGACCCAGCAGATCGAGAGCGTCTCCGTCTCCGGCGATATCGGTATCGTCTGGCGTGAAGACGGCTACATACCCGATGCCAAGGCGATGCTCGCACTGGCCGACCGCAGCATGTTTGACTGCAAAGCCGCCGTGAAACGTGGCGAGACGGTTCCATTCTGCCTCAACTTTCAAGATGACTAACCGTCAGCCCCGGCCCGACACCTGTCGCGCCGGGGCTTTCCATTTGCATCGATATCTTGACGTAAGCCTTTTTTTTCGTTACAACAAAGCATACAAAACTAACTTTTTGCTTATGAATTTGCGCCCTCTAGGAGACCGCCTGATTATCTCCGCCGACTCCAAAGAAGAGAAAACCGCCTCTGGCCTTTTGCTACCGGAAACCGCCTCCAAAGAACGTCCGGAACAGGGTGAAGTGATTGCGATTGGTCCCGGTCGTTTAGATGAAAAGGGGAATCGCGTTCCCATGTCCGTCAAAGTAGGGGACATGATCGTGTTCAAAAAATATTCTCCCGATGAAGTTAAAGTTGGCGAGCAAGAATATCTTGTGATTGCAGAATCCGATGTACTCGCAGTAATTGAAAAATAATATTATGGCTAAAACTATTTTGTTTAACGAGGAAGCTCGCCAGTCGCTCAAACGTGGCGTCGATAAGCTTGCGAACGCGGTTAAAGTCACGCTCGGTCCAAAGGGTCGTAACGTGGTCATCGATCGTGGTTATGGTTCCCCGATGATTACCAAAGATGGTGTCACGGTTGCTAAAGAAATCGATCTTGAAGACAAGCTTGAGAACATGGGAGCGGAACTCGTAAAAGAAGTCGCTTCCAAAACCAATGACGTCGCTGGCGATGGTACAACCACCGCAACCGTTCTCGCCCAAGCGATGATTACGGAGGGTTTGAAGAACATTACGGCCGGAGCCAAGCCTCTTTCCGTGAAGCGTGGCATGGAAAAAGCGGTTGAAGCTCTCATTACCGAGCTTCGAGACAAAGTTGCTCAGCCAGTTCAGGGCGATATGATCGAGAACGTCGCTTCCATCTCCGCGAATGACAAGGAAATCGGTAAAATTATTGCCGAGATTGTCGCAGAAATGGGCAAAGAAGGCGTGATCACCGTCGAGGAGGGCCAGACGTTTGGCATTACCAAGGAAGTGGTGAAAGGTATGCGCATCGACAAGGGCTATGCCTCGCATTACATGGTGACCAACCAGGATCGATTGGAAGCAGAGTACCCAGATCCGTACATTCTTGTTACGGACAAAAAAATCAATTCCTTCAATGATTTGCTTCCGCTTTTGGAAAAGATTCTCAAACTCGGCCGCAAAGAACTCGTGATCATTTCTGATGATATCGATAATGAAGCGCTTGCCGCTCTTGTTTTGAACAAGTTACGTGGAATGTTTAATGCGCTCGTTATCAGGGCTCCGGGTTTTGGTGACCGTCGCAAGGACATGCTTCAGGATATCGCGATTGTGACGGGAGCGACGTTCATCACGGAAGATGTCGGACGCAAACTCGACTCTGTCGAGCTCGAGGATCTTGGTTCTGCTCGCAAAGTCATTGCAACCAAAGACGCTACCACTCTCGTTGACGGAAAAGGCGATAAAACAGCGATAGAAGCTCGTGCAAATGCGATTCGTAATCAAATCGAGACTACGGATTCATCGTTCGACAAAGAAAAACTTGTGGAACGTCAGGCAAAACTCATGGGAGGTGTTGGCGTCATCAAGGTTGGCGCCGCAACAGAAGTTGAAATGAAAGAAAAGAAGCATCGTATTGAAGACGCGATCGCCGCAACCAAAGCTGCTATTGAAGAAGGAATTGTTCCGGGAGGCGGCGTAGCTTTGATCCGCGCCATTAATGTTCTCGATGCACTGAAAGTTGAAGATGAAGAATCGATCGGTGTCGATATTTTACGCAGAGCAATTGAAGAACCACTTAAAATCATCGCAAGCAATGCCGGCAAAGAAGGCGCCGTTGTTGTCGAGGAAGTGAAAAAGCTTTCCGGCAACATGGGCTACAACGCCGATGCAGATCGCTACGAGGACATGGTGAAAGCAGGAATCATCGACCCGGCCAAAGTGACGCGCTCGGCGCTCCAAAATGCCGCGTCAGTAGCCGCGCTTTTCCTCACAACAGAATGTGTGATCGTCGAGAAACCTAAGAATGAAGAGGCGGCTCATGACCACGGAGGTGGAATGGGCGGCATGGGCGGAGGAATGGGGTTTTAAGCGAAAAACGGGCCATTGGCCCGTTTTTGCTTGATCTGAGGAAATAAATCTGGTATTATACTCGCCATATGGAAAACAATACGCCTGGTTCTGAGCATACTCACAAGGAAGCTCCAAAGTCCGTTACCGCTATGCCACATTTTGACAAGAAGGATATTGACGACAACAAAGTGATTGCAGCGCTGTCTTATCTGTGGATTCTCGTCTTCATTCCGATGTTCCTTAAGAAGGACTCCAAGTTTGCCCAGGAGCACGCTAAGCAGGGCTTGGTCATGTTTATCTGTGGTTTGATTGGAATGTTTGTGTTCTGGATTCCGCTTGTTGGCTGGCTTCTCTGGCTCGCCTTCTTGATCTTGAACCTCGTCGCTCTCATCAAGTGTTTGATGGGTGAATTCTGGGAAATCCCAGTTCTCGGTCCGCTACGCAAGAACTTCAACATCTAACAAGCCATTCTGAACAAAAAATCCGCTGGACAACCGGCGGATTTTTTGCTATTATTATGATATTGATATGAAGAATCCCTTTGAGAGAGGTCCGCTCATGGCTCCGGCCGACGGAAATTTTGGAGGAGGCTCTTCTTCCAAAAAGTTCAATGTAAAGAAATTCAAGTCCGAGCAAGAATTACGCTCGGAACAGCTCGAGCTTGTACGTCGTTGGCGCGAGCATCAAGTAAAATGGAATCCTAACGAGAATGGTGGTCGTATCAAGCCCGACAAAAACGATGTCGAGGAATACCTGAAGCGTAAACGTGGTCATGCGGGCACCGGAATGTACGGAAGTGAAGGTGCTGCCTTTGCCGAGTACATGGTTTTGGAAGCGCTTGATGCTGACGGTGTTCTTGGTGGAAAAAATTCTGTGACAGAAGGTCACTGCTACGCCTATGAACCCAGCGATTTGGACGATATTCTCCGCGGAACCGACGCCCTCGTCATGTACACCGGACTCGATGAAGAAAAAGAACGCATTATCTATCCGGTAGCAATCGATGTCACCCTGAACCCAGAAGAAGCAAAAGTAAAACAAATGCGCGATCTTCAGCGCCTCACAGGAGACAATCTGAATCTTGCACGTCTTTATTGGTATGACACAAAGAGCGATGAAGCTGGTTTGAGTTTTGATGAACCAGGAGAAGGAAAAGTACGAGCTCTGAACACAACCGTTTATATTCCTGGCGAGTTAGCTGAAGCTTTTGTCTCTCCAAGCTCAAGTTCCGCCAAAGCCTCGGAAGCGTTAAAGCGCGCGGGACTGATCGCTCTAGATCAACAACGTTGGCAGCTCGAGCTAGAAGCTCTTATTCTCACAGGCGGCGTGCGCCCTGACCGTTCCGGAGGCTTGAGAGTCACTGTGAACAACCCCGGCCGTTCAGAAGTACTACGTGAGTTGGCTAAACTGACCAAAATCGGATCGGAAAAAATGAATGATCGCACATACGCCGCTAAAGCGCTCATGGAAGTTTTACCAACCATCTGGAGCGTATCGGACTCACGCCCCTTGTCGCGTACAGATCAAAATCTGATAACAGGCACAAGAATCACCCAGGATTTTGATGGTCTCTACAACGATATCGCAGACATCGAAGCCGCAGAATAAAAAGATACAAAATCAGGCCCCGATATCTTTCTCCGTGGAGATAGAGTCGGGGCCTTTTTATTTCAGCTAGCAGCCTCGATGCACTGTTCGAGGTAGTAGATCGTCGAAGCATCCGGTGGTAGTGGTATGCGCTTTTGAAGCGCAAACTGGATGTCCCGGAGCTGTGCTTTGCTGTACCGACCCTGATGGGCGAGGTAGGCAAGCTTGTTGTCCGGATCCGGCACCGGAACGAGTACGTTAGGAGCTGTTTCCAGCGCCCAGCCGTTACCCGCCGGGCGGATTCGAGGATAGGTCTGACTGAGCATCTCACGTACCAGTTGTTCCATGCGCATGAAGCTCCTTGAAGGGGCGAGTCGTCCTTGGACGAGAGAGTAGCTAATAACAAAATACCCTTTTTGTCAAGAGTTGCCGAGTGGCCCGATTTTTGCGATAGTAAGCCCCATGTTGGATGAGTTATTGCTCCAAGCGGACGCTCTGCGTGCCAAGGTCGATGAGGCCTGGCGCATTTTACAGTTGGATGCCGTAAAAGCGGAGATGTTGGCTTTGGAGCAAGAGAGCATGGCTCCCGACTTCTGGTCCGATCAAGAAAGGGCAAAGCGCGAATCCCAAAAACTCTCGGAATTAAAAAAAGAGCACGATTCTTGGAATGCCGTCCGCATGGCGGTCATGGATACCCAAGAGTTAATCGGCTTGGCGATGCAGGATAAGGACGAGTCCGTTTCTGCAGATGTGAGCAAGCGTTTGGCTGAACTCGAGAAGCTCTATCTCGACTTAGAATTCACCCTGCTTTTCTCCGGTCCTTACGATGAGAAAAACGCGATTCTTTCAATTCACGCAGGAGCCGGCGGAACCGATGCCCAAGACTGGGCAGAAATGCTCATGCGCATGTTTTTCCGATACGCAGAACGCAAGGGCTGGAAAGTACGTCTCCTCGACGAATCCCGCGGAGGTGAAGCCGGAATCAAGTCCGCTACGTTTGAGATCACGGGACGATACGCCTATGGCCATCTCAAGTCTGAGCACGGTGTTCATCGCCTTGTTCGTCAATCACCGTTCAATTCAGACGCATTGCGTCAAACCTCTTTTGCTTTGGTAGAAGTTGTTCCAGAAATCGATGAAAGTATCGATATTGAAATCGATTCAAAAGATTTGCGTATCGACACGTTTATGAGCGGAGGAAAGGGCGGGCAATCCGTGAACACCACCTATTCCGCTGTTCGTATCGTTCATCTGCCAACCAAGATTACGGTGACCTGTCAGAATGAGCGTTCCCAAACTCAAAATCGCGAAACAGCGATGAAAATCCTTAAGTCCAAGCTCTTGAAGCTGAAAGAAGAGGAGCTACAAAAAGAAAAGCTAAAACTACGTGGCGAGTACCAAAGTGCCGAGTGGGGGAATCAAATCCGCTCCTATGTCTTGCATCCCTACCACATGGTGAAAGACCATCGAACCAGTGTCGAAACTGCGGATACGGACGCTGTCCTCGGCGGCGACCTCGACCAATTCATCGAAGGTTATCTCCGCGCTCAGGCAGAAGGCAGGGATTTGAAGGCTGAGCTGAATGCGGAGGAATAGGCTACTGCGCCAAACCGTCTCCAAAAGCAAAATACAGTCCTAAAATAAGCGCGGCCGCGATAAAGTTCAATACGCCTGAAATAACCAAGGGGAGTGATTTACGGTGAATCCCGTAGGCAACCCAGATCGTGTTAGTAATCACCATGATAAAAAACGTGGTTGGTGACAGCCCGGCTACCTCTCGAGTTGCTAAAGCCTTAAAAACCTGAGGATACAGTGCAACCCCAGACAGAAGTGAGGCGCCAACGGTAAGTTGATCAATCGGATGATTGTGCTTCACAAGTCCTAATCGTTCTCTAAGTGCTTCCAGCATATACAGACATGATACGCTAATTTCCGATTCATGACCCCTACAGAGATTAAGGCTGTTTTAGGCCAATTAGGCGGCGGGGCAAATAAAAGCCTTGGCCAGCATTTTTTGATCGATAAAACGACCCTCGCTTCAATCGTCGAGGAGGCGGAGATCGAGTCGGGTGATCGTGTGCTGGAAGTCGGCCCCGGTCTCGGTGTACTTACAGCTCCATTGATCGCCGCCGGGGCAGAAGTTTTAGCTATCGAACGCGACCGACGTTTCATCGGTTATCTAGAAAATAAATTCCCAGAACATCTTTCTATCTCACAGGGTGACGCTGCACGTCTCGACTGGGATTCTATTATTGGAGAAGGGGAGTGGAAATTTGTTTCCAATCTTCCGTACTCAATCACCTCGCTCGCGATACGAAAAGCGCTTTACGGAAAAAATCCACCGACGAATCTTGTTGTATTGATTCAGCGTGAAGTTGCCGAGCGCATCGTGTCTCGTAATAAAAAACAATCGCTCCTTTCACTCATGGTTGCGTACGCCTCGCATGAAACAAAAATAATTCGACGTGTCGCACCGGGTGCATTTTTTCCACCACCGAAAGTTGAGTCCGCGGTGCTTCGAGTACTTTCAATGAACATTGAAGAACGACTCGCTATTTGGGGAATCGACCCTGAACACATTATGGCTCTAGCGAAGAAAGGCTTCGCCCACCCTCGTAAACTCTTAGCCTCCAACCTTGGTATCAAAGGGGAACAACTTGAGGCGCTCGGCATTTCCGCCAAGATTCGCGCTGAGGACCTTTCCCCAGACCAGTGGCGTGACCTGACTTTAGCTCTAAAGCAAGCGGAAAAATAGAGAATTATCAAACCCTTGACAGGTGCTCCTCATTTCTCTAAACTTCCCGCACATCTTGAGCTATCCGCGGATAAACTGTGGATGCTCATGCGTCGCTTTGACAACAGAAGAGTGATTGGATAGATCTGGTCTATTTCCTTTGATCCCAAAGTTCCGCCAGGGACTTTGTGGGTTTTAACTGAGAGTTTGATCCTGGCTCAGGATGAATGCTGGCGGCGTGCCTAAGGCATGCAAGTCGAACGAATCATTAGTGGTAGCAATACTGTTGATGGTTAGTGGCAAACGGGTGCGTAACACATTGGTAGCTGCCTCGTAGTCGGGCATAACATTCCGAAAGGAATGCTAATTCCACGATGGTCTCGCAAGAGTAAAGTCGCAAGACGCTACGAGAGGTGCCTATGGCCTATCAGCTAGTTGGTGAGGTAATGGCTCACCAAGGCTATGACGGGTAGGGGGTGTGAGAGCACGACCCCCCTCACTGGGACTGAGACACTGCCCAGACACCTACGGGTGGCTGCAGTCTGGAATATTCGGCAATGGGCGAAAGCCTGACCGAGCGACGCCGCGTGCAGGAAGAAGGGCTTCGGTCCGTAAACTGCTTTTGTCAGGGACGAATCATGACGGTACCTGAAGAATAAGAGGTTGCTAACTCTGTGCCAGCAGCAGCGGTAATACAGAGACCTCAAGCATTATCCGGATTTATTGGGCGTAAAGGGTCCGCAGGTGGCTGGTCACGTCACGGGTTAAATGTTAGGGCTCAACCCTGACACCGCTCGTGATACGGATCGGCTAGAGCATGGGAGAGGTACGCGGAATTACAGGTGTAGTAGTAAAATGCGTTAATATCTGTAAGAACACCAAATGCGAAGGCAGCGTACTGGAACATTGCTGACACTCAGGGACGAAAGCGTGGGGAGCGAAAGGGATTAGATACCCCTGTAGTCCACGCCCTAAACGATGGATGCTAGATTTCGGGAGTATCGACCCTCCCGGAGTCGGTTAAAATAGCTAACGCATTAAGCATCCCGCCTGGGGAGTACGGTCGCAAGACTAAAACTCAAAGGAATAGACGGGGACCCGCACAAGCAGAGGAGCATGTGGTTTAATTCGATGGTAAGCGAGGAACCTCACCTAGGTTTGACATACAGCTGCAAGCCGCTAGAAACAGTGGCCGCCTTCGAGGGTGCTGTACAGGTGCTGCATGGTTGCCGTCAGCTCGTGTCGTGAGATGTACCGTTAAGTCGGGTAACGAGCGCAACCCCCATTTCGTGTTGCTTTTTCACGAGAGACTGCCTCGGATAACGGGGAGGAAGGTGGGGATGACGTCAAATCAGCATGGCTCTTACACCTAGGGCTACACACGTGCTACAATGGCCAGGACAATGGGTTGCCAAGCCGCAAGGCGGAGCTAATCCCACCAAACCTGGCCCCAGTTCGGATTGGGGGCTGAAATTCGCCCCCATGAAGCCGGATTTGCTAGTAAACGCGTATCAGCCACGGCGCGTTGAATACGTTCTCGGGTCTTGTACTCACCGCCCGTCAAGTCAAGAGAGTTGGATATACCCGAAGGCCTCGATGAGGGGACGAAGGTAGAGCCAGCAATAGGGACTAAGTCGTAACAAGGCATCCGTAGCGGAAGCTGTGGATGGATCACCTCCTTTCTAGGGAGTTTTAAGTTCAGCTTTTGCTGACTTCAACAACCGATGGTCGATTCTATACCATTCGTGACACCCTCGAAGGGTTCATGAATAAGTAGATTCACAACAACTTAGACCGATCTTCCAATCACTCTTCTGACGTCAAAGCGCAAGCCGCCTTTGGGCGGTTTTTTTTGTTGTTAAAAATCACGTAGAGAGGATTGACAAAATGTTAAAAAAATGATAAAGAATGCAGTCCCAAACAACGGAGGTGATTGCATGGGAAAAGTGTTCTTTTTGATCGTCGACGATGACCAAGTTCTACCAAGATTACTGATCCGACTCGCACGTAAGTTCTTCAAGAGTTCGGAGTATGATGTCCATTTGGAGATGTTCCACTCCGGTCCAAAGGCTATCGAGTTTGCGACGCACATGAAGCTCGAGCATCCGGATGCCGAGTGGGGGCTGGTCAGTGACTACGACATGCCCAACATGAACGGCGCACAGCTCATCGACGCGCTCGATACCTTGCTTGGTGAGAAGATCGCCTTCCGGTTGATCCTCACCGGCGACATCCGACCTGATCGTAAAGATGAGGTCGAGGCAAAACAAGCGTTCATCGACGCCAAACCGATCGATAAGAGGGACTTCGATAGCTACCTCTATCAGTTCCTGATGGCTCTCTCCTAGAGATCTCTGACACCCCTGATTCCGCGCTGGAGTCAGGGGTTTGTTGTTTCCGTTGACGAGCTCACGGAGTTTCGCTAATATCTCGGCACGTCTTTTCCGCGCGCATAGCTCAGTTGGTTAGAGCGTCACATTGACATTGTGAAGGTCCGTAGTTCGAATCTACGTGCGCGCACCATACAAAAAACCCGCTAGAAGCGGGTTTTTTGTATGCGCATGAAAAAACATGCTATAATTGAAAAATCAATTTTCATCCAATACCAAAGTCCTTTCATACTATGTCAGATACCGTTGCTAAAAAATCAGCTCGCCGCCGCTCTGTAAAAGCCGGCGCGTCCCCGATGCCATGCGGCCCAGGTAGCACCTGTGGTCATGATGGCTGCTCCGGACCAACCTGCCGTGTGCGCTATGTCGGACCGGTTTCAAGCCTTGGCGATCATCATGCATTCACGGCATCTCGTGGATCGACCAATATTTGGGCTGCCGCGCTTATCACCTCGCTCGCTCTTGTGGTGACAGGTACCGTCGCATTTCAGTCAGTCGAGGCATCACAGACAAAACAGGCAGAGGCGTTGACGAAGCAAACCTCCACACGCGCCGACGTCGCAGAGCTGAAAGAAATGATGCGCCGCATGGACGCCAAGCTCGACAAAGCCTTGAACGCCTCCGTACCAGCTCCCACTCAAGATGAAATGATGAAAAAGATCATGCCAAAAGAAGGCGCCGCCATTCCAACCAACTCACTTCCGACCAACAACTAATAAAGATAAAAAACACCCGCCGTTAGGCGGGTGTTTTTATTGGCTCCGAGACTTGGATTCGAACCAAGATACACTGCTCCAGAGGCAGTAGTCCTACCGTTAGACGATCTCGGAACGGTGCCAAGATGGTACGGAAATACAGCTCAATCGTCAACAGAAGGCCCCGAAGGGCCTTCTGTTATTTGAGTAACGCATTCAGCTTATCGCGGGTCTCGCTGTTCGTTGCTCCAGATGGAGTGAGTCCGTTGGCTGTTTGGAAGTTCTTAAGCCCTGTTTGTGTTGCAGGACCAAAGTTACCCGTGGCACGCTGCTCAGGATAAATCTCCTTTCCAAGAGCGATGAGCAGATACTGTAGATATCGGACATCCTGCGAGCTTGGTGAGCTAATCGATAAAGTCGAATTGAACTGATATCCAGCTGGAATAGATGCTGGTCGTTTGAATGACGACTCAACGGGTGAGTTGGTCGCAGTGTCAGTGAAACAGACTGGCAACGAGCTAAGTGGCGCACTATCGACGTTTCCTACAATCAGTAGGCTATCGCTCGGATAGGTGACAGATTTTGCTAAGACGGAAGAGTTAAATTCTGATGCTGTCACGGCCTCCTGCCCGAACTGATAGTCCGTGTAAAAGGCTTCGGAAATATCATCGATCTGCTTATTCCACGTTTCACCAAATAATTGCATCGCAAAGGCTTCGTTAGGGATGGGCCGCAATATCGCACCTTTGGTCACGACATACACTTTTGGATCGGTCGTGAAT